>Ga0181380_1000955_pt1 | contig 12807 bp, 10 predicted proteins | sample 3SPOviralmetaG_FD_130116 | JGI IMG/M metagenome (GOLD analysis project Ga0181380, IMG submission 130116) | Marine viral communities from the oligotrophic San Pedro Time Series (SPOT) site, San Pedro Channel, CA, USA - 3 SPOT_SRF_2009-08-19 | ecosystem: Environmental > Aquatic > Marine > Strait... | reverse complement strand
TTCAGTTGGTGTTTATCACCCACCGTTTGATTACAAGTGGATGGAATTAGCAACTGCAGGTAAATGGGAAGAATTGCAGGCGCTATGGAATGAAGCAACGGAGGTATTGCCAGAAATGGAAGAGCATGCAGTCTGCATGTTTGAAAATGGCGCAAGCGGTCTTGGCGTCGGTATCGTAGTAGAGAACGGCGTTTTAGTTGTTCATCACAAGCGTGGCGTGTGCTGGTTACCACCACGAGCCATGCGAGAATCTCAGTATCGTCGATTTGTGAAATGAGCAGCTTACTTCCATCTGATAAGTATCTTGCCTCGATGCTGGGGCTAACTGATGAGGAGTATTCCTGGTTTAAGGCTGAGGTGCGAAAGCGCAGCGCAGAAGCTCCTGAACCTGCTGTTATTGCAGGGCTTGAAACAGCCGCAATTATTGCAATCGCTAATTTAGTAATTGGCGTTGGCCTAACTGTTGTTTCGACGCTGCTAAGACCAAAGCCATCATTTGACCAAAACGAACCAGGCAGACCGCCCGAATTAAGGGCGACAAGTAGCGGCGGCCAAACAACAACACAGAACCAACGCTTTGCACCAAGATACGGCTTCAATTCAACGCAAGAGATTTCAACTTTAGGATCAATTATTCCGCTTGTTTATACAAATAAAGAAACGATTGCATCTATTATCTATGGCGGCGTTCGAGTTAATACGCAACTGCTCTGGTCGCAAATTTATAGCCTGGGTGGATCGCAGATGCTACGGGCGATCTTTCTGGTCGGTGAGGGACCAATAGCCGCTATTGAGCCCAGCAATTTTGCGTCTGGTGGCAATACTTTAACTAGCTATGACTTTGGCAATACAACTGCCAACCAGATTGGTTCGAGGATGGCAGTATACGCAAGATATGCAAGTGGTCTTACAACTCGTATTGCACCAGGAAATCACGTTTACGGGCGAAGTGCAAGCGAAGACGTAGGAAATAGCAGCAACTTAGCCGGTTCAGAAGTGTTTGGCGTTCGTGTCAGAAATGATATAACTCAGCATTTTTGCGCGACTCAGAAGCCAGCTAACCAAACAACATTTGGTGTGTACGCTTTTTGCGGCAATGATTTTGGGATGCGTCCTAATCCAACGTTTGAGCCGCAGGTACGGGCACAGCTGCTACCTGAAGGCGACGAGGGAAAGACTGAAGTTAAATGTGTATTAGACGAGGCAAAATACGCAAGCCGCAAAAAGGCTCAAGCATTTTATGGATCGCGCAGCGGGATCACGTCTTCAGGGCTGGGAGCTATCGGTGGCACAACCACTTATAAGCTTTTTTCTTCAAGTGACAAGGACACTATTTTTAGTCGTGACATTGAAGATCTTACAAATACAGGTTCATGGGTAATCGAAAAAGAGCTAATTACTGCAGAAACTCCAGCGGGTTATGTAAAGCAATTCGCCACAGGATCGGGCTACAGCAAAAAGGCTGTTTCTCGTTTCAAAAGCAGCAACATTGAAGATTTAGCTCAAAGCCTTCTAAACAGGCTGAGTGTAAGCATTACTGCAGTAGTTGTAGGCAATAGCGTTACTGTTGCATGGCCGGGAACTACCCAAATTGACACCACAAACGTAGCAGGATCAAATAAGGCATATATTGCCGTGAATATTTCTTTTAATAGCAGCGGTCTGGACAGCATTAGTAACAACAACGCAGTTGACACAGAGCTTGAATTACTCAAGGCAAGTAAGTTTAAGCTTAGATTTAAAAATGATCTTACCGCTGACGATCCCGAAGATGACATAAAAGTAGTTCAGTTTCACAAAATCCTTGTAGAAGACGACACCCAGCAAGAAATCGGGCTTACAACTCCTTCGCATTCAAGACCTTCTCTTTCTACAAACACAACAGACATCGACGGGACAACTGTTCTTACTAGTGCGTCACTAAACAGGGGTTCTGTTACGTTTTCACAGCTTGACGTTACAACATCTCAGGTGTATCCAAAGTTTAAATTTGATCGTAATACTGCGAGTTGGCAGGGTCCATCGACGACTAGCAACTCATTCACTTTTGTAAGTTGGTTTTCTATTAAAGACGCATATGTCGAGAAATGCAAGGACATTGCCTCTGTCGTCGCAGGCCGTCAACAAAGCTGGGATGATTCTATTGTTGTAGGAGAGTTGTATAAAATTGGTACTGGATTGGCAATTTGCACTAACAGAACCAATGGACCATTTAAGTCTGAAGTTGACGGAGCGACACTAACTGTTGAGGCAACATTCAAAACAGTCCGTACCGGAGTCGTTAGCACAAATAGTCAATCACAAATAGAAAAAGACGGCGACACATGGCTTAACCAGTCGCTTGCTGGTAGTGGTCCTGAGCCTCGTAATGTCGCGACAACTGATGGCCATATTATGCGTTGTGCTATTGCAAGCGTATCAACAACAAGGCCGTGTAAAACAGTTGAGTTTGGCATCAGATCTACCTTAGGCACACGTATTAACGGGCTAACTAATTTTGACACTTCCAAAGGTTATAACGAGTGCGATAACCGCGCGTGCTTGGATTACAAAGGGAATATTTTAAACGAAGGCACGGTTTTATACACTGACATACATTCTTCAAACCTTGTCTCAACAACTACTGAACGGTATAGTTTTTTCTACATTAGCTATCGAGTTGCCGGAACTTCTGGAGCATTTACCCGCCTAAATAACGCATACGGGATTCGGGGCGCAACGTCACAACAAATATTTAATTACATTCAGCTTGATATGCCTAGCGTCAAGCAATGGGAGTTCCAGATTGAACCGCTTACGGGATACGAAGTTCGCAATCATGTAACAAGTAATTTATACGTTTTAGACGCAAGTTACATATTTGGAACTACCCAACTGGTTTCGGAAACAGGTGGCATTAGCGTGCTGTTTACAGGCGTACAAATCACAAAAAGTGCAGACACGTTTGCGATCAGCATTGGCCGCAGACCATCCGCTGAAGGGCAATTAAACTACCCACAAACAGATGCAGATTTCAGCAACGGCGATACTTCGTTAATAGACACTTGGGGCAAATTGGCTGAAAGTTTTGTGTATGAAGAAATTACATCTTCTGCCGAGACAGGGCCAGAACATGAAATTGTTTACATTAATGAGATAGTACCAAACTCTACTCAAGCAAATTACGACAACCTCGCATTAGTAGGCGTTAACATAAATTCGTCAGTGGAATGGCAACAATTCAATCAATTTAGTTGTTACGTGACTGGCGGTAAAACCTGCCGTCAACTGCGAAGCAACTTAGCTGTAGGAGCAACGCATTTGCTTCCAGATATTGTGCTGGATTTAATGACCAACAGTACCTATGGGAGAGGCGATTTAATTACCGACGACATGGTGAATTTCCCTGAGTTTACAGCTGCAGCTAATTGGTGTTACTCCCGCAAATATTTCTTTGACGGTGTAATAGCTGACAAGATTAACATTCGTCAATGGTGCGCTGATGTTGCAGCAACACACCTGTTAATTTTTGGCGAGTCTGACGGCAAGTTTTTCCTGCGTCCAGCTCTGCAGTTCGATGCTGTGGCGATCACGGGCCTGTTTACTGCAGGCAATATCGTCGAAAATAGCTTCAAGCTTCAGTATTTTGATCCTGAAGAACGCGACCCGATCCAGGTGTCGGTTCGTTACCGCGAAGAACGCGCAAGCACAAACTTGGATAATCCAGGAATGTTCCCGACCGTTCGCGAAGTGTTGGTGCGTGAATCATCAGCGAGCGAGACGGTATCTCTAGAAACCATTGATATGTCTGACTATTGCACCAGCCGACAACATGCCATTGATGCTGCCAAATTTGTGGCCAGGATGAGGCGCATTCCTACTCATACTGTTTCGTTCACAACAACGCATGAGGGCGTTTTGATGGCAATGGCACCAGGCGATTACATCAAGGTCGGGATGGACGCTACTGAGTACGACGAGTTCAATAACGGAGTCGTAACGCCTGAAGGTGCATTAGTCAGCACAAAATCATTAGCTGATGGCTCATACGACGTAATTGCCTGGAACGGTGATGCCGATACAGCACCAGCGGACACCACGCTGGCTGTCAGTAACAGCGGCAAAACTGCAACACCTACAGGAGTTGTGTTTACCGTTAAGCTTCCCAGCACACAGGTTCGCACTTATCAGATTGAGCGCATAACGCCAACTGAAGAGGGCACGTTTACAATTGAAGCAGTACATATGCCAACCAACAGCTCAGACATTCTGGAGCTAGCAGATGGCTTCGATACCGCTGGAAACTGGAGCATTCAAGACTGATGGCGACAACATTCCCCAGCATTGCACCAACAAGACGCAGCTTTATTGCACCAACATGGCCCACTAAAACGCAAACTTCTCAATCCGGCGTGATCACCCGCAGGCTCTGGGGCAGCAGGCCGAGTAGTGCAAAACTTAGCTTGACATTTGGCAACGTCAACGACACCAACACAGCAGCAATCCTTAGCGCATACAACAGCGCAAAAGGTTCAGTCGATAGTCTGACTTTGCCGACGCAGATATTTGCTGGAGCGGATGCGACCTTGGAAAGCTGGCTGAATGCCAGTGCAACAGGGGCCGGTTTGCTGTGGTCTTTTAGCGAAGGGTCGTCGCCACAAGTTGAAAGCGTCGCCCCTGGTCGTTCCAATGTGACTGTTGAATTGACGGCAGAGCTTAGAATGAGCTAACAGGAGTACAAAATGGCAGTCACCAGCACAACAGGCAACTTTGCGATCACTGGGCTCGACTCGACAGTTGTGGTTCGTGACGCAAGCATTGATATTTCACGCGACACACTGGAGACAACAAACTTAGGTGAATCAAGCAGAGCGTATGTGACTGGGTTGCGTGGCGCATCAGGTAGTGCGACTTTGTTATATGAAAACAGTCTGCTTGATGATGTCTACGCCAAAATCAATACCGATTCGCAAAGTAGTATTACCGCAACACTGACGCTGACCACAGGCAAGACGATTTCAGGCAGTGTGTTGATTACCAGTGTTGGCTCAACCGTGACTGTCGGTGACGTTACAAGCACAAATGTTGCATTTACGTTTACTGGTGACCTAACTATCCCCTCGACGTAATGGCAGTCCTCGGCACATTCGGCAAAGTAGTATTCAACCGTTCCGCACCTACGCCCGTTGCGGTTGATATTACTGCGCTCAATCAAGACAAAAATATTATTTCGCTGACGACAACAGGCTTCCGCAGTGGTGACCTGGTTGAGGTTGCCAGCATTGATAACTGGCCAAATGTAGATCTTGCTGATCCGCCATTAGTGCCGAGCTATGCGGATGTTTTTGACTATCCAGATTATCCTGAACTTGTTGGCTATAGCACTGCATATCCGTCGGAGTTGCTGCGGCCATATCGGTGGTTGGCAACTGAATACAACGATGCTTTGACTACTGAGAGTGGCGATATTATTGCTGTGCAATCGGATGAAGACGCAACGCCATATCGCAATCGGTTGTACGTGCATGTAGACGTACTAAATCGTCTTTCGTTCTATCGCACTCGTGCAGCGGCGCTGGCTGGCGCGAACGACGTAACACGCGATGGCATTGATCAATCTGACTTTACGCTGGACCCGACAGTTCCAATTGAACTGCGTTTGGTTAATGAGTGGAAGCTAGAGGCGTGCTTGCAAGGATGGAATTTAAGTTTAAATTCAAATGAAATCGACACTACTGGTCTTGGTGACAAGTTTTTTGATGGCGTTAAATCACTAATACAAGGCGGTGGTTCGTTCGATTTTTTGGTTGAACGCGAAGCAAACGACACTCGTGACACAGCAATTATTAATCAAAGGCAATACGCAAATGCTCGCTGCTTTGTTGAAGTAGACCAAAACATAACTTACAGCGATGCGGATATTGTTGGCACTGCTGGCAGTATTGAGGACTACGGCCCGAACTACAACGACGCAAGCTTGGATCCGGGCGTGACCGCCTATGACAACGCAGATATTACGCCACGCAATGCAATTGCGGTTTGGTCAGCTCAAGCGCTGGCAACTGTTGGCACCAGTAATTTGTTGCGCTTGCTTTTAAATACTAATGAACAGTCTGAAGCTGAAGCTCAATTCTGGATGATTGACAGCGATGTATTGAATCGCGATAGGTTGGAGCCCGGTGATCTGTACTACAAAGCTCAAGTGATGTTGACGAGCAGTGCTGTCAGTGTTAGGGCGGCAGACGTTATCACTGGTTCAGCCAGCTTCGTCACTGTGCGAGACGTACAGTTGTATGAAGGTTAGACTGTCTCCATATAGCGGCTGCACCATTAGCGCATGGCTAACGTCAAGATTTCCCAGCTAACGGCTCTTACTACGCCTGCTGCTGCCGACCTCGTGCCAGTAACAGATAGTAGCGCAAGTCAAACAAAACGCACCACTGTTGGCGAGATCGTCGGGATTATTAACGGTGATGTTGATGTGGCCGATGATGGAGCCGCAATCATCAGTGAACTACCAGTCTATAAATTGCAGGATGGCGATGCCCGGCAATTGCTGCAAACCGATGCCGCTGGTCTTGGTGTCGAATGGACCAGTGACGTAAATGTACCGGGAACGCTTGACGTAATTGGCGAAGCCACCCTTAGCAGTGCTGCCGTTTCTGACCTAACAGAGAATCGGGTTGTCATTGCTGGCGGTAGCGGTGAACTGGAAGACAGCTCCAACTTGACATTTAGCGGCACTGAGCTAGGCATCACTGGAACGCTCGACGTTAGTAGTGATTGCACAATCGGTGGCGATCTGACTGTTGAAGGAACGACAACAACAATTGAATCTCAAACGATAATAATTAAAGACAAAAATATCGAGCTAGGTGTTGTTGCATCGCCAAGTGATGCCACTGCCGACGGTGGTGGAATCACGCTCAAGGGTGGTGCTACTGACAAAACGATTAACTGGATTGATAGTACTGATGCGTGGACACTTAGCGAACATGTAAATATCGCTAGCGCCAAGGAATATCGGATTGATGGCACGAAAGTTCTAGACGCAACAAGTCTTGGCGGGGCTGTTGTTTCTTCTAGCTTGACGAGCGTTGGGACAATCGGGACTGGGGTTTGGAACGGTACTGCAATTGCAACGGCTTACATTGCTGACAGTGCAGTCACTAGCGCTAAGATTGCTGACGGCGCAATTGTCAATGCAGACATCAACGCATCAGCGGCTATTGCTGACACAAAGCTAGCCGCCATTTCGACCAGTGGAAAAGTTAGCAACAGCGCAACTACTGCAACAGCTGTAAACACAGCAGGAGCAATTGTTGCTCGTGACGGTTCGGGCAACTTTGCAGCTAGAACGGTTACGGCAGATTTAACCGGCAATGCTTCAACAGCGACCGCGCTTGAGACAGCTAGAAACATTGGCGGCGTTTCGTTTGATGGAACGGCAAGTATTAATTTGCCTGGCGTGAACGCTGCTGGATATCAAGATACCAGTGGAAACGCGGCTACATCTACAGCTCTCAGTTCAGCTCGGAACTTTGCTGTCACAGGCGATGTAACTGGTACGGTTAGCAGCGATCTAACCGGTGGCGCAAGTATTGCCACGTCGATCGCATCAGATGTCATTGTCAATGCAAACGTAAATGCTTCTGCGGGAATTGCTGGCACGAAGATCAATCCAGATTTCGGCAGCCAAGCTGTTACTACCACCGGCCTGATTTCTGCCAACGGGAAAGTTAGCTTCCCGCTTGGGACGGCTGCCCTGCCATCGCTGTATCCAGGGTCTAATACCAGCACTGGCATTTATTTCCCAGGCACAGACCAAGTAGCCATCAGCACCAATGGAGTTGCAAGGTTAATTGCCGATAACTCGGGAAATGTTCTTATAGGAGTAGCGGCTCCTTATACAAGTGGTGCGTATCTGCACGTACCCGTAGCAGGTTCCAGCAGAGGGGCTTGGGCAAGCAGTTCAGGCAGCTCCAGTTCAAGAAAACATATGAGGTTTGAGAACCCCAATGGTGAAGTCGGGTCAATTTCTACCAGTGGGACTGCTACCGCCTTTACAACTTCTTCTGATTACCGGCTGAAAGAAAATATTGTTCCACTGACTGACGCCGCAGATCGCGTCAACCAGCTCCAAGTTCACCGCTTCAACTTCCTCGCGGATCCTGACACCGTAGTTGACGGTTTCTTGGCCCACGAAGCGCAAGCAATCGTCCCTGAGTGCGTCACTGGCACAAAGGATGAGGTTGATGAAAACGGCAACCCCGTCTATCAAGGGATCGACCAATCCAAACTTGTTCCACTGCTAACGGCTGCACTCCAGGATGCAATTGGAGAGATTGAAACTCTTAAACAGCGTCTCACTGATGCTGATATTGCCTAGACATCGTAGTCTTACTTACTACACGCCTAGCGGCAAACCGCCCCGTGTTATAGCGGCGCTTCAGTCGCAAATCGATGAACAACGCGCACCAACCAAAACCGTCGGGGCCTTTGAACTGATTGCTGTCAAAAGAAGTAGACTTAATAGAAGGTTAGCCTTGATTAACGGCACTGCATTGTTATGACGCTGAAAATTACCCATAAGCACAGCACTACAGCTGGCACCCCTCCTGTAGCGGGTGACATTGATGTAGGCGAACTCGCGATCAATGCAGCAGACGCAGAGATTTACACTAAAGACACAAACGGCAATATCAAAAAATTCGCCAATGCGGAAATTACTGAAAATTCGGCGGGTGTAAACTTTACACAAGGCGGCACTGGTGCTGTAGAGCGCACCGTTGAATCAAAGCTGAAGGACACTGTAAGCGTTGAAGACTTTGGAGCCGTACCCGATGGGACAACCGACAATAAAACTATATTTGACAATGCCACTGCCAGATCAGGAGGGAAGCCTGTAAGTATTGCTAGTAATGGTTCTTTTACCTTCTCTAGTGATGTTGTTGGAAGATTTGATGATTATGGAATACTAGAAATCTCTGGCGATCGACGAATAATTGATTCCAAAAGCAGATTGAACGATGGCAATGCTGTACCTACTGATGTCACATTTGACTCAGCAGTGCCTACTCCTGCCTATGCAGCCACTTCGCCTAAAGCGTCTGATTTGTCTCTGAGGTATCTTTATGTCAGGAGCGCAGGCGCCACAGCAAGTGGCTTTGACGGTAGCGCGTCTCCGGTAACTGGGCAAGCAGTTGACCAAACAGCTGCTTTTACTGCGGCTAGTGATTTCCATGCAGATCGCATTGACTGGGTGTACTTAAGTGCTACTAATAATTCGTCAGACGCAAACATTGGTCAAGCATTAGGTCCAGGCACGATACCACCTGACACCGCATTGAAGACTGTTTCTGTTGATGGAGAGAATTTTGTAGCGGCATCACCTATTCCTGTAACTGGTGCTATCAATACGGCAACATCTTACCCTGCACGGGGTTACAAGCCATGGCAGTTTGGACTTTGGACGATTAACCCATACAATGGAACAGCTATTTCAAGAACATATCTATGGGCTAAAGGTGCCATAGACGCAGGTGCTCAAGCTGTGGTTATTGACGACATGGGTTCGATTGACCTGTATTCGTCACAAGGTAAATTCTTGGATGAAATGCGAATTGCCATGCCTGATAATACTTTGGCGCCATCAACTAGCGTAGGAGGATACACAAAAAACATGGCTCCTACAGCTGTTGCTTTTGATGTTAGCTCGTTCGATTATTTATCGTCACAGGATCAGTGGGCTCAGTTAGAGCTTAATGGGCAAAAAGCTGGATCCAGAAAAGTAATTTCGTCTGAATACATGCTCGAAGTTACTAATACAGATGGCGGATTGGAGGGTTACAAGAAAGCTTTTGCATTGGCCTATGCTAATGGCCAAATCTTCCAACTACCTTGGGATGTTTACTTGCATAATCAGTCAGGGCGACTTTACGCGACTGCTGCTGAATTTGCTAATTTCTCTGGATTTGTCAAAGCCTGCAAGGCTCAACTAGAAGGCTACGAGGGTGTTAATTACATAACAAGAGATTCAAGGCGAGATCCTAGATGGCAAAAAAGTCCGTTAGGTATTACAGATAATGCTAATAACTACAACTTAGCTGTAGTTGCTAGGGCCAAAGCTGGATCAAGCACTTGCGTGGTGCATGTAATAAATCAGGATTATCCTGACACGTCAACAGGCAATGTCAAAATAAGTCTTAGAAAAGATTCTGTAAATGGTACTATCACTGCTGTTGATGGGTTCAAGCCAAAAGATGCGGGATTTACTGGTGTTGGCAGAGATACTGTAACAGTCACAAAAACTGAAGACTCCGCCAATTACTTTTTTGAATTTGAATGCCCATCACCTTGGGTAATTCTTTCCCTCATCGCTTCCTAGGATCATGTCTCTTCCACAGTTTTCAATCGTCGAAAACGCAAATCAGCCTTTTCTAAAGGTTTTCGATAGCCGAGGCAATGAGTATTTGTCGCCCTTATTGCATTCAAATAACTGCAACCCAATTTACGCAACAAATGGTTTTGCGCCGTGGACAGTAGTGCGTCAGCCGTCTAACGATGCTTTGCTAGGTGACTCGGCTGGCAGCCTAATTCGGCCCAGAGTGGCGGATGTTGGTATTCGTTTGCCATCATCCCAAAACGCTGGTGTTTTCCTAAACCCTAATGGGACAAGCTACATAACATCTGGAAATTTTGAGTTAAGAGGCGCCACACAACCTACGGCTAGTTTTACAGCTAGAAGATTTGCTACTTCTCTGTTTGGCGGATTGGGGGGTGTTGCACTTTCTCAAAATCAATCCGTAAGTCTTGGCTATGGTTCTGCTCAGTTTACTGCTACAACTTCAGGGTCTGAAAACCCAGAATCTTTGCTTGCCTTAAACGCAAAATGGCAAGGCAGTGAAACTTTTAGTTTGAACTATGCAGGGAATTTAAGTATAAATAATATAAAGTTTGGCACTGCTAGTAATGACGTTGTGATTGATACGTCATCTGCGGACAGCTGGACTCCTGGCCTTTCAATCGGAGGAACAGCCCATACTGCTAGTAGCTCTAATGGCTACTATCGGCGGATTGGCGACATGGTGTTATTGACTGGGAATGTCGTTGTTGGGGCGATAGGCGCATCCACCGGAACTGTCGCTCTAACGGGAATCCCTGCGGGTATTGCCCCTAAAGACGTGACTGGCTCGATTATTGATTTCAGTGGCGGTATTTTCACCACCCTACGCCCTACCGCATATGCTGAAAAAAACTATTTTCTAATGTTTAACGCTTCAACTAATAATGTTGAATTGTATGTAGACAGCATATCTGACGCTAAATTAACCAGTAACGCTGATGAAACAGCTATTCAGCAGAACATGTCGTTACGATTTACTCTGAACTACATATGCCAGTAAAACCAAAGCCGCACGGCTACAATTATGGACAGTCACACGCTTAAAAACTGGCAGCGGGTCAAAGAAGCCCTTGAAAAAGCTGGCAAGACCGACTGCATGTTTTACCGGCGTGCAGTCGCAATTGTTGCTGGCAGGCCGGATCCCCTAAAATGACCTTGAAGCGGTTGCAGGATCTTGATTGAAATCGTCGCTGCAGCCGTAGGGGCAATGATTGGAATCGTGGGAGTTACCGCAGCAGGCTGGAGCAGCCGCAGCCGCAACAATCGAGATGAAGCCATCAGGCTAACGGTTGCAGTGGAATCAATTGGTGAGCGGTTGGATTCACTACATCAAGACATGAAGGCCGATCGTGCTGGCATCTATAAGCTCCTGAACGAACAGGGCAACAGAATCACAGCCCTTGAAGCCCGCGAGCCTTAGGATTAGATCACAGGTCAATCACTGAACAGCATGGAAGAAATCCTGACATCACCGATTACATGGATCATCGTTGCTGCCGCATCTGAAATTATTGCTCTATCACCAACGCTGAAATCAAATTCTGTAGTTCAGTTAGTTTTTTCTATCTTGCGTGCATTGAAAGCAAAAAAGGGCTGATCCCTGCCGGCGGGCGGTGGTTGTTTCGATTCTCGACGCGATCACCGTTTGAAGGATTGAAGCGCGAAATTCAACGTCGCAAATTCGAGGCAACGCTAAAGCCAAGGATTGACGCTGAGGTTGAGCTGTGGCACAAATCTCAGCCGCCGGCAATGCCGCCACCAACCCAAATAGACGATCTGCACATTAAATCGCCCTGGAATGACGAACAGTAAATCGATCAGCTTGGAGCAGCTGTTCCGCTACTACAAAGCGCTCCCGCATCAGGCTGCTGCAATTCAAGAGCTAGAGGCGGATCTAAGCAAAAACGGCTATGAAATCGCGATGCGTCGCGATCGGGGATGGTTCGCGACATGGAGCCAATCAGGGAAGCAGCGCAACTATCAAGCTGCGATTGAACTCATAAAACGATTTGAAGGGTTTCACCATGATGCGTATTTATGCCCGGCTGGGGTGTGGTCGATTGGGTGGGGGAACACGACAACGGCTGATGGTTCGCCGGTAGTTCCTGGTGATCGGATCAGCCAGGAGGATGGCGATGCACTTCTCCAAAAAACGATTGATGGCATTGTCTCGGCATTGGCTGGTTCAATCCCCTACTGGTCAGCAATGAAGGAGCATCAGCAATCGGCGCTGATCAGCTTTGCCTACAACCTGGGCGCTGGGTTTATGGGCGCAGAGGGATTTGAAACGATTAGCTCCGCGCTTCGTGCGAAAGACTGGCAGGCTGTTCCTGACGCGATGCTGCTCTACTGCAATCCTGGTAGTAATTTTGAGGCTGGCCTGACCCGCCGCCGGAAAGCCGAGGGCCAGTTATGGGCCGGTG
>Ga0181380_1000953_pt1 | contig 12821 bp, 14 predicted proteins | sample 3SPOviralmetaG_FD_130116 | JGI IMG/M metagenome (GOLD analysis project Ga0181380, IMG submission 130116) | Marine viral communities from the oligotrophic San Pedro Time Series (SPOT) site, San Pedro Channel, CA, USA - 3 SPOT_SRF_2009-08-19 | ecosystem: Environmental > Aquatic > Marine > Strait... | reverse complement strand
TTAAAATATTGACTGAATTTATAATGAAATATATTGTGAATATCTTTTTAAAAGTAGAAAAAGAATTAAGTGAATTTGAAATATTTGAGAATAATATTAAATTTTGGAAAGAATTTTGTGCTAAAAATGATATAAAATATGTCTTAATAACTGACGAAAATTGGAAAGAATATGTAAATCCTAAATATTATCAATTTATTAATGATTTAAGATATATTTGGAATAGAATTGATTTTATTAAATATTGTGTCATAAATAGAATTGGTAAAGATTGTATCTATATTGATTTAGATATGACTCCTTTAATTGCGAACACCACGATTAATCCATTTAGAATTTATAATCAACCGATAATGATTGGAACATGGTTTAATGATAAAAAAGAAACTATTGAATATTGTAATAATTTTATAAGAATGCCTCCTGAATTATCAGATAAATTAATTAATTATTCAATTCAAGAGTATAATAAAAAATATCATATTAAAGTTTATGATATAAGAATAAGGAGATTTATGCTCCAAACAACTGGAAATGATATGTTTAAAAGGTTTTGTAAGAATAATAAGTTAAGGTGGTCTGCGTGGGTTGATTCATTCTTTAAAAATCACGCAACCGCCACTTGGATAAATGAGCCATTCAAATAACTATTTAAAGACAGATATATATTTATCATTCTTAACTATCCATTTGATACAATTCTTTTTAGTCATAGACGGATATAATTTATTATAATATCCTCTTTTAGTCCCATCCCTTCTTATATTATCAATTAATAATATTAAATCTCCTTTACAATAATAATTTAAGACTTGTTTTTTTAAGTCTTTATTTAAACCCATATTATATATATAATTATTTATATTTTTTATATCATCTTTTTCATTTATATTATTCATTATATTAAGATATAAGATTTTTTTTATCAAGAAATAATCCATCCCTGACAACAAAAAATAAACCACCAATTAATATCGCAGTCTGGATCATTGTTATAGGACTTGTTAAAGTATCCATAACCCATTTAATTTCTTTTTGTGTCTCAATTTTCGCTTCCTCTATAAATTCATCCCTCATAATTCTATTCGCTTCACTGACACCTTTAATATCTCTTATTTTATTAAATCTTTTTAACTTTGGATTATTTTTAATCGGAGGCATATTTTATAATATAAGGTTTTATATTATTTTTAAAATATTGTCTTGTTTCTTTTTTTAATTTACCGACAACTCTACCTTTATTTGATTTATCAATATAATATTGTCTATTTTCTTGATACTTTTTTCTTTCTTTTTCTTTATCCCTGTGATATCTTTCTTTTCTTTTAAGTCTTATTTCCTCTCTATTTTTATAATAATATATCATTTGTTTTCTTAATTGTTTTTTTCTATTTTCCTCTTTTCTTTTTTCTTTTTCCTCTGGTGATAAATTCCATCTATGTTTATTTGCTTGATACCATGCTCTTTGATATTCCCTACGAGTCAATTTTGGCTCATTATTTTTTGGTGATTCCTTTTTAATTTCTCTTTTAATTCCAGTTTTTAAATAATATTCAGTATCAATTTCAATTGTTTTCCATTCAATTTTTTTAATTTTAGTTGTCCCTTTTTTTTTATTAATTGTGATTACTCCTTTTCTTTCTGCTGAATTTAAGAATTTGTCAATTCCACCCATTTTTTTTTCTTTATCTATATTATAAATAAATATAATATAATGGACGATAAAAATTTAGTTGGAAATGACGACGATAAAATTAAATCAGTTGAGGAAATTATTAAAGATGTTAATGAAACAATTGAGGATAATAAAAAAGATAAACCTAAAAGAAAATACACTAAAAGAAAGAAACAAGATGTTAAACTTGAACCAGTCCCAGAAGTGATAGAACAGATAACACAATTGACAACTAAACCATGTGAAAATGAGGACGAATATAAAAAGAAATTATGTGAGGATTTAGAGGTCTTAAAATATAAGTTTGAGAATGTGATAACTTATAGACCTATCTTTAGCTACCCTGAAACCTCCATTAATGAACTTGAAAGACAAAAGAGTTTATTTATGAGATTGGTTAATGAAAAAGCGTCTGTTAATGCTGTATTTGAAAGTCTATGCTTTGTAGTCAGGGGCGGGGAAAAGGTGACTCAATCACTCAATCTTGTAAATTTATCAGGTTTAACGGATGATCTACAAGAAAAAAGAACAGAGATTATTGAAATTCTTAAAGAATTGGTTGATACCGGATTAATTGATTGTTGTGAATTAACTCCTGAATTAAAATTAATAATGTTATTGACTAATTTAACTATCGCAAGAATGGAGAAAAATAGGACTATGGACTTGGCGATGTCTGCTCCCAGTTTTTTAGAGAGTATGAAGGAGTCTGCTCTCGGACAATCAGAAGAATAATATTTTATCACAAATATATTTATTATCGCTGTAAGACATATATTTATTATAAATATTGGTCTTTAATCTAATTAAAATAAAATCTGATTTTTTATTTTAACAAAATTTTAGTGGAAAAATAAAATCTGATTTTTAATTTTAAGAAAAAATAACAGAAATAAATAGTCCTTAAGATATAAAAAAGAGTATCAGTGCTGACATATAAAAATAAATTTGATTTTATATTAAATTTGATTTTATATAAAAAAATAATAATAATTAAAAATTGCTAAATTAACATAAATTTTAATCGATAGACCCTTAATTAACAATTATGAGCAGTCCTCCCCCTCGCGGAACTCCCATTAACCCTCATTTTGCGACTATTATGAATATTATGGACGATATGATTGTTGGTGGAAATGATAAAATTAATGAGGAACAAATAAGACTGATATGCGAGGCGTGTGCGAAAGGTCATAAGTCATTCGCCGAGGTAGCTCCCACACCGAGCCCTCTCGCGAATATCGTGGGAGCAGATATTAACGCTGTCAGAGTTATTGAGCGAATGTGTGAGCAACTTGAATTTTATAAAGATTTATCACAAAATCATTATCAATCCATAACCGAATTTTGCGACGAGGAACGCCACACATTCGGCGGTTGTCTATATAAGAAATTTGACGATAATGGAGAGTGGAGGGACGAATATGGAGGGGATAGTTGGCGACACGAACTTGAATTTGACTATCCACCTGACCCTGAAAAAATGGATTGTCCTTTATTCACACATTATCACACAGGACAAATTATATATCCAGGTCATAATGATTATGTTGTCTGGACACCTTGGGGTGCTATGGAAGTCAGTTATCAAGATTATAACTATCATAATAACTGCGGACTTGACGATGCTGTGGTTGATATGACAAATGAAATTAAAAAATTATATGAACCTTTTAGGGGTTGTGGATATGTGTTTGACCACAGACTTGACGATTATGATTATGAAAATGATAATGAATTTAGAGGAGAATTTGCCGACTATGGAGTTTTTGCGATAAGGGGATTATCACACTATCCAGACGAATATCAAGAGGGAGTTATTCGGGGGTGGCTCATTAATGACCCCTCTGATAGTCAAGTAGATGATTATAAAATGAGTAGAAAAATTGGTCCTTGTGCGTGTGATATCACAGGTTCTCTATTCTTTAATGTGTCAGAAAAAGTGTTTGATAGATTTATTAAGAATGATAAGAATTTAACTAAAAATGAGAAAATAAGAATTAAATATTATAAATCACAATATAATTTTGAATATGGAATTTTAACTCATAATTGTCTAAGTCAAGTGTGTGTGAGTCCTACTGGATTAATTAAGAGGGCGTGTGATAAAGAAAGTGAAAGGGAATATAATGATATCTGGAGAGTTTCGTCATATTATAATAATAATAATCATAATAATAGTGATAGTGATAGTGATAGTGATAGTGATAGTGAAAGTGATTATGTCTATCCCATTCTGCCGAGAGTTAAGTCATATTATAGAAGTCAATTTTAAAAAAAAATAAAAAAAAAATAATAAAATTAAAATATAAATATATATTATAAATAAATAATGAGTGGAATGGCGGAATCAGTTGTTAATGCTGTTGTATCAGGTGCTTTTGTTGCTGGGACATATAAAATATTATTCACAAAGAATAGGTCGTTTGGAGCTATTATGAGTATGGATACTCTTAAAGAGGGTGGGAAACTTGCGACCTCTATCTTTATCTATGACCAAGTTGGGAAGCCACTGGTCGCGAGAGGTCAGAAAGCGATAGGCGGAGTTGTATCAAGTGCCTCCGCATAATTTAAAATATATCTATTTTTTATTTTTAATATATAATATATTATTATATGAATATTAAGTCTTGGGATTTAAATTCAATTAACCCTTATCCAGTAATAGTTAATTTAAGTCGTCGTAAAGGTGGTAAGAGTTTTATGACACGCCATATTGTCCGTGATTATTTTATAAAAATAAGAAAGATAAAAAATATTTTAGTCATATCTGAAACTGGTTTATTTAATGACGATTATTTATGGATAGATAAAAAGCGTATAACTTCAAGTTTTAATGAGGATTTAATAGAAGGTATCTTGGATAGACAAAAAAAATTAATTGAAGCGGATAAAAAAGGTGATAATGAAATGTTATTAATTTTAGATGATGTCATAAACATGAATGATAGTAATAGAAATAATATTAAATTGCTCGCAAGATTATTCACACTATCAAGACATTTTAAAATATCTGTGATATTAAACACACAATATATTAAGGCGGATGTCTATACGCCTATTATGAGGGATAACACAGATATCTTAATCTGTTTTATTCAAAATAATAAAGATAATAAAAAAATGATAAGTCAATCTTGGTTATCAATTGACGATAATGATGGTGGGTTTCAATTGGTAGATAAGATCCCGAATGTAGATTATAGGGTTTTAGTTATAGATAACACAAAGACCTCTAAAAATTATAGTGATTTTTGTTTTCACTACACCGCTCAACCAGTCCCTCCTACTTGGAAATATAAATTATAATTTAATCTTTTTATCTTTTAATTCTAATTCATAAGTGTATTTTATTTTATTTTTACAATATTTATCGTCATATTCAGTATCCACATTAACTAACTTGACAATAACTTTATGTTTTTTATAGAGTTCTTTATGTTTCTTCCTAATAGACCCCATAATTCTCTTTTTAAATAATTTATTATTTAATAAAAAGTCCATATTCATATTTATAATATCTCCTTCTTCATTTAAATTTTCTTCTAATAATTGAGTATATCCTGTATATTGATATAAGTCTTCTTTATCTTCAATAACTTCTTCAATAACTTCCACACCTTTTAATTTATGATTATTCTCTTTCATAACCTCTTCTTGTTCTTTTTCTTTTTGTTCTAATTTTTTATTATCATTTATTATTTTCTCTTTTTCTTTTTCGGTGAATGGATATTCAGGATTATCACTAACCATATCCTTGATACATTCCTCCATTGAGCCATATCCATATGAATCACAAGAATTATCACTACATAATAATTCTTTATAATGTTCTATCTGATTTTTTAAATTAATATTATCAGTAGATAACTTATCAAACCTATTAATCATTTTTTCCTTATAATCACTAAACCCTATTTCATCCCTAATTAATTGCTGATATTTATATTCTAAATCAAAAAATTTGCTTTTATAATATGATAACTCTGTTTGAATTTCTGCGTTCTCTTCTAAGAGTTTCGCTTTCTTTCTTGTATCTGCTTTTTTATGTATTTTAAGTAATCGCTGATATTTATGTTTCCATTTATTCGCTTCTTGGAGTAATGTTTTGCCTCCTAAATAATCATATTTATCGGCGTATGCTATTAATCTTTTTCTTAATTGTCCGTTTTCAGACATTAATATTTTTTCTCTCCTTGATGCTGATTCCTTTTGAGTTTTAACATGGTGTTCATATTGTTTATCATCATCACTATCGGTCATATTTATTTTATATTATAGTAAGATATTTTTATTTCGCGATAAATATAGTATTAAATTATCTTTAAATAGTAGCATTTATAAATTTTTATATATTTTATCGTGATAATCAAACTTATTAAAATATATCGCAGTCCATCTATCACCCTTAAATGGTAATGTTTTATGACGACATATCCCACCATTAAACCTTAATGGATACTCTTTAATATTAAATGGGATACCTTCAACCCATAGCTCACCACCCTCATAATCACCCCAACCTACAATGATACTTGATGCTTTATTATATTTATCTTTATGTTCTAAACATTCTAAATTATGATTAACACAAATGCTATCATATTTAAAATTTGGTTCTATAGTTTTTATCATTCTTTTTAATTCCTTATAAAATTCTGGATACATTCCATTCGCTTTTGCTGGTCTAATTGTTCCTGCTTTGGTGAATGCTGGTTGGACATAACCGAATGTGATACTTTCACATAAATTTCCTAATGATCTATTAACTTTCATTTTTCCATTTGGTAAGACTTTATGTTTGCCATCTTTAACGCCGATATGTCCCACAACATATCTACCTGTTTCGGGGTCAATACCTCTTTCTTTACAACTATCATAATCAATGCCAGATACATTTTTTCTTGACCTTGATTTAGGGAGTTTATTTGGTGATAACTTATATATCACAGAATAATCATAACACATATTTTATTTATAATATTAAAAAAGATATTTATTTTATTCATAGGACATGGTTTTCAACTTTATCTTTAAATAGTTTTAATAAATAATCATCAAGTCCTTTATTATTAAGTTTTTCTTTATCAAACTTATATATTGATAATAATATAAATGTTTCTCTCCATATATATGCTTCGTCAAAGTGTAGCGACCCTGTCATAGATTTATTTTCCATATTAAATTTATTAATTTCAGGTGTATCAGTTAAAGACTTTAATATATGATTTCTAAACCTGAAACATTTTCCACTATAAGGACGACCTTTAAATTCATCCGCTACATTATATAGAAACATTAATGACATTTTTTTATTTGGGACAGGGATATAATCATCAATAGTTTTAATGATTCCTTTTTCTGTCCCTGCTCCATATAAATATCCGATTTTGTTAAACCCATCTGTCTCAAATTCTTTTAATCTAACCGCAATTTTAGAAAATATTAAAGATAAACAATCATTAATCCCGTCATAAATTGAGCCACTTTTCCAGATGGAATCATAATATCTTATATAACTTTTTTTATCTAAAAAATCTTGACACTTATTTAATATTAATGATAATGTTTTTTGTTGATAACTACAATTATCCCCGACTGACATAGAGAATGAGTGGATATATGATAATATTTTATGGTGAAAATATTGATTAATGTCTTTAAATGCTTTATTATAAATATTTTCATTTGAGTTAATCCATTCAGTCCATTTTTTATTTAAGATATTAATATTGAATGTTTTAGACTTTTTTAAACTTGGATATAATTTAACATCAATATATCTTTCAAGATTAATATATGAGTTAAAATTAAATAGCTCATTTTTTATAAATTCAAATTCAATAATATCAATTGTATCCTCTAAAAATTCATAATATAATTTTTTAAATTTTGATCCCTTATTATTAAAATTATTAATTGTCTGTTTTTTCCAGCGACTTAAATTTGCTGGTTTCATAAACTTATCTATTCCTTCAACATGGTTTATTGATTTTAAAAAAGGTTTCTCATAAGGTAGAAAATATATCGTCATAATTAATTGCCTATATATATTTATTATAATATCTTTATATATTTTTATTTATGATAAAAAATGTTAATTTAGCAACATTTCGGACTTTTTGATTTTTCTCAAACACAACTCATTGGAATTTATAATGCTACTTGCCCCCAAGGGTATCTTTGTAATTGAAAGACTACTTGTATAAATATTTGTTAAATAATAATATATAAAATATATAGTAATTATAAGGTAATAATAATATAAAAATGAATATTTGCTATGTTAAAATCAAAAATATCATTAACACTTTATCTCTAAAAGGTTGCTTAATTAACACTTTTATCAATCGAGTGAGGGTGCTTTAACAAATTCATAGTCTTTATCAAAATCAATATTAATTTCTTGCTCAACTAAAAATTCATAACCAGTCATTTCATTATATTCTTGGTCTTCATTTATTTTTTTTATTTGTGTATATGACATATTATCATATATAATCCTTGTTAAACAATCTACTCTATCATTATAATATTCTTTTGTATCATTTATTATATCAATCATCGCTTTTAAATCCCGGATTTGTTTTTCTTGTTTTTCTATTGTATCTTTATATTTTGCTATTTTTTTCTTATTTGATAAACTCATTTTAAAATTTTTCTTTTATATGTATTATTATTTGATATATTTTTTTTAATTAATCCACTATTATATTTTTTAATTTCTTTATTAAAATTATCTGTATCTTGACAGAATTCTTCTATTGTTGGTCTATTATTAAATGGTCTATAATCCATGCTTAAATGATATCCTTTGCTTCTACACCTATCTAATGCTCCTTTGCCTCCTTGTATATATGTTAATTGTTCCATAGTATAATTTAATTTATCATCCTTAAATTTTCTTGAGGGCGGTGGAGGTTGATTATTAAATCTTTTATATGGATTTTCTCTTATTGTATCAGGTGGAGTTGTATTATTAAGGTTTGTCATATCTGCCTTAATGATTGGCTCAAATTTCGTATAAGGGACTTTCTCATCAGTTAAATCAACTGATTCCTGTGTGGATATATCGTAGTATGCTTGGATTATTGGTCTTGCGTATGTATTATATAATTGACCACCTAATCCCCACCCTTTATAACCTGCTCCGACTTTTAATGCTTGGTCTGTATATGATATAAATTTATCAGTTGTCGCCATCCCTGTTCTTAATTCATTTAATCTCATATTTCTATCTTGTTCTGCTTCATTTAAATTTTGTAGAGTATTTTGTAGTTCATTATTTCTTTGTGTTTGTTGTTCTCTTATTTGTCGTGCTTCTGCCCTTTGTATTGCTATATCTCTTACTCTTCTTGATTGTGGAGGTGAATTATATGCTCTACCATCAAATCTAACTGCCCTTTGTCTATTTGCTGGTTGTTGATGTTGTGAGGGTTCGTCTGGTGTTGATATTGGATTTGATCCCCTGCTTCCTCCCCTGCTTCCTTCACTATTAACCCTTTGTATTGTTTCTCTATTTCTATAATCATTTATATTTCTTATTTCGTCATAAGCGTCTTGTCTTGTTGTTTGTAATTGGACTATATCATTCTGTAATTCTTGTATATTATTATCAACTCTAACAAAATGTCTTTGTCTATATGTATCCATAACCGCTGGTGATATAATATTATTATATCCTAAATATGCCCCTGCTCCACGAGCCAGTAATGACGCTCCTAAATGGATTCCACCATTAACTATATCATAATCTTTATTTTTAAATAAATCATCCTCAACACCTTCCTCTTCAATTAAAGTTTGTGTAGATTTCCCTGTATGTAATATAGGAGCGTGTGGAAAGTCTTTTTTATATAGCTCGTTTATTTGTCTTCTAATATTATAAGCGTCCTCCCACGAATTCGCTGAATAACTGGTCCCCCTGACTAATTTATCAGATTTATTAAATCCCCATTTTTCAACGAAACTTTCATCATATTTAAAATATTTTGTATTTGTATCACTAACTAAATGGATTAATGTTGCGTCTATTGTATGACCTTTCCCTGCGACTGCTTTTGCTTTTTTATGTGCTTTTATAATATATGATGCTATTGCCTCACGATTTTTATATGAATATTCCCAGACATCACTATCACCAGTTTTAACCCAGTGATTATATGTTGCTATTTTTTGTGCGTCAGTTAATCCAGACCATTTTTTTGCTGTATCTTTAGGATTATTATAAGTCCCTATCATAATCATAGCTGAGTCTTTTCCCATAGCGGATTTATAATTATTATCGTCTTTGGATAAAGCGTCTAATTGTTTCTCTAAATTTAATAATGTTGTATCTTTTTGGTGATCTAATCCTAAATTAACCTCTTCCATTCTAACAATATGGTCGTTAATTTCATTTGCTTTTTTAAGTGTATCTATTCTTGCGTGTTGAACTCTTCCCCATAATGTAGATACTCCTACGGCGTTTGGTGATACTCCGTATTTTTTTCCTGAATATCCAGTGACCATAATGCTCCCTTTTCTATTAAATCTCCTATCTCTTTTGCTCCATTCTTGTATTAATTTATCTTGTGTTTCCTCTAATGCTTTTATCTGTTTTGTATATGATTCCCATTCCGCTTTATATTCTTTTAGACCATAAGTTTTTCCACCCCCAGCGACAAACCCAGTTTTAGACTTATGCTCTTTCCACGATTGAAAATAATGCTGTAATCCAGATAAATCACCATTTAGTTTATTAAATTTAACTATATTTTCTGCGAGTGTTAATTCATATTGTAATCTATCTTGGTGAAATTTATTTTCTCTTTGGACTGCGTGTAGAGGGTTTTTAGCGTATGCGAGTTGTGCCTTAATATCTTTAACAACTTCCTCAGGTTTTTTAGTATAATCTATTGTTGGATATGTATGAGTTGTTAAATCTACTTGCTTTGGTTTAGCGATTTTATCAATTGCTTTATCTTTACCTTTCTGTATTCTGTCTCGTGCTTGTTGCTCCATTTGAGCCTTAATTTCTCGTTGGATTATTAAGGTTTGTTTATCATTACCTTTTCCACCTCCTACTAATGAATCAAGTTTTTGCTTTGCTTCTGCGACTTGTTTTGCTGTTAATATTATAGTCCCATCTGCTTTTATTAAATCACCTTTTTTATTTATATGTCCGTGTCTTGTTGTTTCTAATATATCCTGTGATTTATATTTACCGCCATACATTAAATCTCCTGATACTTTTTTACCTGATTTATCTACCATATACATACTCGTGACCCTTTCTGCTTCACCTCCTAATATAGACCCTTTAAATTTTGTTGCTTTACCCTTACCTTTTGCTCCGCCAGATGCTCGTCTTAATTCAGCGTCTTTTTTGCTTTCTCCACTATGGAGAATATGTGATTTACCATGTGTGGTTGCTCCTTCTACTAATCTACCTAATGCTCCTATACCAGCTCCTATTGCGAGGACTTGTTTTTTTCCTCTTGCTCCGTGTGCTTGTTCATTTCCCGACCCTTTACCTGCTCCACCTGCTCCTCCTCCTATAATAAATTTATGTGATGGACTGCCCCCTATTGAATTATCTCTTGATTGAGATGTGGATAAATGAGTTGATTCCTTCGGCATGTTTTATTAATATAATAATATAAAAAAAAAATATAATATTATATTATAAATATAAATGCCGAGATTGTTAAAGAGAATTCTCCCCGCTACAAGAAATCCACTTTTAGAGGTTGATGATAGAGTTTTAAGTGTTGTTGAATATGCTGGATTATCCTATGCTTTATCTCAACATGGTTATTCTGCTGAAACTAAATTTATGTTAATGACTATTATTGGTGTATCTTATGAGGTATTTTTAAAAGAAAGATATGGAAATCAATCACAAAAAATTTCTGGAGATGCTGAACCATTTATAAGAAATAGGGCGACAACAAATTCTTAAAAATATAAAAATAAAATATTATATTATATTATAAATATAATGCCGTTGATTAATATTGTCTTACAGGGGGACTTATCCCATAATGTTGTTAAACTTGATAGACCTTATAAATTTAGACATCTGAAAATTTTACACCTTTATCATAACATCAATTCAATGTCCTTTGATAAATCAACAGCTCGGGAGGATGGGACAGCGTCTGCTCATATAAATGAATCACAAAGAGTTATGTTTGCTAAAATAAATTTTATCAATAGTGAAAATTCACAAACATATTTTATAGAACCTGATACAAATAATAATGAGAATACAAGTGATACTCATATTTGTCTTGGTTTAACTAAACATAATAAAGATAAGACAATGATATTTAAAGATTTATATAAAGTTTTAGTTGATGAAATTCCTAAAAGGGTTAATGGTCAATTCACTATTGATTTATATATGATTGACGCTACTGGAAAATTAATTAAAATGATCCCCAGCGATTTTATATCAAAGGGAGCGAAAGAACATTCACACATGGTTTTAACTTTTGAATTTAGTGAATAATATTATAAAAAAAATATATATTAATATATTATAAATAATGCCGAATAGAACTTTGTTTCCGAACGACTCACAGGATTATTATGGGACTGCTTATAAATTTGGAGATATAGAGGATAGATATACACAAGCGAGGACAGGTAAGAGCGGTGATGATAATCCAGTAAATCAGTTGAATAGCGAAACTGACCATATTAAAATAGAACAACAAAAAATAAATAAACAATCACTCCCTATTCAAAATCAAGCGGTAGAGGGAGGTGATAAAGAAAAAGTTGAGGATAAACCGATAACAGAAAATATTAAACAAGAAAAAGAACAAGAACAATCACAATCATTTAGTTTTTTAGATTATAATAAAGATGGTAAAGTTGATAGTAATGATTTAACTGGTCCTTTAAGGGATGCTGGCTCATCTGCCTATGGTCTTGGACAAGCGGGAGTTAAATTTGTAGGAGAAAGTGGTGGAGCGATATTGGAAAGGGCGAAATCTTCTGTTGTTAAATCAGTTGTTAAAGAAGCGAAAATTGATGAAAAATATGACGATGCTAAACAAGAAGCGCTGGGACAATTGGATATATTAAAGAAAGAAATAAAGACTGATATTGAAAATAAATATGAGGATTTAAAAAAAAGAACAGAAGAAAAAAGTGA
>Ga0181380_1000952_pt1 | contig 12832 bp, 24 predicted proteins | sample 3SPOviralmetaG_FD_130116 | JGI IMG/M metagenome (GOLD analysis project Ga0181380, IMG submission 130116) | Marine viral communities from the oligotrophic San Pedro Time Series (SPOT) site, San Pedro Channel, CA, USA - 3 SPOT_SRF_2009-08-19 | ecosystem: Environmental > Aquatic > Marine > Strait... | reverse complement strand
TACAGTACTTAAAGGCATTAATCCTAGTGTAGCTAAAATGAAATTAGTTGGTCATAAGATAGCTAATGAAGGTAAGAAAGTAGAAGAAGGCATGCAAAAAGGTGCTGCTATGGTTGGTCAGTTGATACAAAAACTAGCTATGGATGATGCTAAACGACTAGAATTTCTTACAAACTTAGAAAATTTTAGTAAAACTTATTATGATAAACCGCTTGAAGGTAAATACAAAACACATAAAGAATATATCCTTGCAAAACATGGTGAAGATTATTTAGAAGCTACAACTGCTTACCATAATACAATGGAAGAATTTTGGAAGATGGGTAATGACGCAGGTGTGTTAGCTGATTACGCACATATTCAAGATTATGTTACGCACATATTTGGCAAAGAGTTATCGCCAGAAAATATGAAACTTTTACGAGATAAATTTCTTGAACTTGCAGACCAACAATCATTTGATTTTAGAAAACAAAGAGCATTATTCGACACAATAGAAAACATTGCTAAAGAAAGAAATATAATAGTTGACCCTGTAAGAATTTTAACTGCATATACTAACTCATTACAAAAAGTATTAGCAGGAAAAGAAATTGTTAAACATTTAAATAAAAGTGGTGTTCAATATGGTGATGAATATTTAGGTCTTGCTGTTAATAAAGCTAACAAAAAACAAGTTGAGATTGCAAAAAGAGAGGGTTATAAAGAAAGTGAAATGCCTTTTCTAAAAGACCAATTATTACATCCGTTGATAAAAACAGCTATAGAAGATTTTTATCAGCCTAGTATTGGAAGTAAAGGATTTGCACACAAAGCGTCTGTATTAAATAACGCTATGAAAAGAGTAGTGTTGTCTGGTTCTTTGTTTCACGCACAAGCATTATTGCTATCTGGTATATATGCAGGTGGATTAGTACATGCGTTTACTAGCAAAGGTAGAGAAACTAGAAAATTAGTAAGAGAATTTTTAAACAATGAATACGATTTAAATGCAGTTGTATACGACAAAAGTGGCAATGCAATTAAAGTAAGGAACAAAGTAAGTGGAAAGTTTGAAGATTTAAAAGGTAATTATGTACACGCAGAGTTGGTTAGAGAAATAGTAGATGCTAGACTAGGCATTGGATATGCTAAGACAAATGAACTTACTAACGCAGGTTATCGTACTGTTAAAGATTTTTTAGATAAAAGATTGCCACCATTAGGTAAAGCACAGGATAAAATTGATAGAATTACATGGGATATAATTCACGACAGGTCTAAAATGTTTGCATATCTTACTTGGAAAGATAGATTAATGAATCCTAAACAAGGGGTATTGGATAATTTATTTCTTGGCAGAAAAGATAAGGCTTTAGATGAATTAGAAGCTAGAGAGGTAGCAGCCCAATATGCTAATGATGCTTATGGTGGACAAAACTTTAATAAATTAAGTTTAGACTGGGAAGCATTAGCAATTGAAAATGCTAATAATCCTAAAGGTGTATTCTATAATTGGTTAGCACTAGCAGCTACACCTTCAAGAAAAAATTTATCTAACTGGTTGTTGCTATCACCAGACTGGACTATATCAAACATACAAATTGGTTTCAAATGGGCAGGGTATAGTACTAATGCTGTTAAAAAATTATCTAAAGGACAAAAATTAACAGCTAAAGAATATGCAGAAATGAGAATGTACTGGGGTTATACAGCTAGAGCAGCAGTATCTACAACTGCATTAGCATATGTTCTGCATGAAACTTTTAAAGAAGAAGGTAGTGGTGAATTTGACATTCAAGAGTTTTGGAAAACAGGTAGATTAAATTTAGGTAATGGTGAACAAATGGTTGTTTCAAAACAAATTGCAGAGCCCGGTCATTGGGTTATGAATCCTATTCATACATTTATGAACAAGGGTGCGTCACTACCAAAGGCTGCTACAGAAATATTATTTGGCAAACAATGGATATCAGTTAAACATGGAGGTAGTATTACAGGGCCAACCTTTGATAGAACAGACCCTAAAGACTGGTTAAACTGGATGTCTAATAAGGCTACACCAATTTCACTGCAGCCATTTAAACAGGCAATTGTAGATGAAGATACCCCTGCAGGGTATAAGATGTTTGGAAAGGCAGCAGGAGGATTTATCGGTTTCCCTCGATATGGTAAACCAGATAAAAAGAAAATAAGAATTTACTAGGAGAAATAATATGAACCCCAACGAGGAAAAATTAAAACAATTACAAGCAGAAATAGAAGCTAAGAAAGCTGAAATAGCTGAAATAAAAGCTGTTGACCAAAAAGCTAAAGCAGAAGAAATGGCTAGTACTGAACCAACAGCAGAGCAAATGGCTTTACTATCTGGCATAGGACTTCAAGGTAATAGAGGTGCTGATGGTAGTATGGTTACGGAAGCTGCTAAACCAACATTAGAAGAAGTTTTAAATGGATTAAATATTCCTGCTGTTCTTAGTCCAAATATGTCAGACAGTAAGAAAAAATCACTTTTAACTGATGCTGCTCGTGGATTAGACATGGATAGAAGTCAGTTAGTTATGTCGCCAGAGTTTCAAGCTATGTTTGGTGATGCTTATAATGATGTAGCTGACCCAATTGTAGTAAAAGTAAATTTAGACCAAGACGCAATGAGTGATGAAGAAATTGATGCTGCTGCTGATAAAAAAATACAAGAAACTATGTATGATATAGATGGTAATTATCGTAAGGATGCAAAATCAGCAATGATGACTGACATGGGTAATCCAGACCAAGACAGAAGAATGGCTATGGAAGATGATATAGAAAATAGAAGTATGGGATTTAAAGCTGACGAGGGTGGCAACATGAGTGTTGACGAGAAAGATGATTTCTGGAAAACACAAGAAGGGTATAATAAAGCTATGGAAATGTATGGTACGAAACCTTCATTTGTTCCAGACGAGCCAACTTTAGTATTTAATCCAGTAACACAAGAGTATGAAGAAATCAAAGATGAAGATAAAGAAGAGTTTGTTGATTTTGCTCAGCCTAGTATGTCTGCTGACCTTAAAGCCTTGTTTGGGTAACATGACCGCAGAAGAAATAAGAGCCTCATTACTCAGAGCAGGTTTTGAACCAGATGAAATTCCTGCTCTTCTGGGTAATATAGATGTAGAAACTGGTGGAAGTTTTGACTTTCGACAGATAGAAGATACCACTAACGAGAACAAAGGATATGGTTTGTTCCAGTTTACTGGTGGACATCTTACATCTTACCTTGATTATTTAAAAGATACGGAACAAGAAGATAGTGCAGATGCACAGACTAAGTTTGTGTACGCTAACATATATGATAATGACCCACCGCATGTTATAGGTGCAGGTAATCAGGAAAAAATTAGGAAAGTCTTTGAAGATGGTAGCCCTAGTGAACAATCAGATGTGTTTGCTAGATGGTATGAACGCTTTGAAGGCTCAGAAAATGATGATACATTCCTACCAGGAATGTTGAGGGGTCGTTGGTATGATGAATACTTAGATAAACTTGACAGGTTCTTCCCTAACAATCAAGCCCCTTCCTACAACGAGAGAATAAAAAGGTCTAGGAAGTACGATTAGAACACCTGTTCTCTGGCACAAGTACAGGCAAACTTGCTCAAAAGGAGTCTATGCGAACCCTCGCCTTGTTGATTGTACATACCCACACCAACTGTAGTTTTAACTTTTGCACTATAACCTCATGAAAGATGGAGGGAGTCATAGTGCTCAATGATGTACTCATTGTAAGGATTACCCCTCCTAAATTAAGTTACTGGTAATCTAAGTTTTTCTCTATCTAAATTAGCTACGGATAATTCTCCGTTCAGAGCAAATATTTTAAGCAAAGAAGAGCGACTGATTCCATATCTCTCTGCTTTAGCGTCTATAAATTTTAAATCTCTTTTGTTAATCTTGATATTAATTTGCTCTGTTGCTTCGTTCATTACTTTTCTCAATTAAATAATGCGTATTATATAACAGTATAGAGAATCTATTTAAAGTATTTATAGTTTACATACACCATCTTCGCAGTCATCGTCTGATGGTGCAGATATAATGTATTCAGTAGGTTTAAGTTTAAGTTGAGGTTTAGACTTGCTGTTCATTAGGTTTCCATGTTGGAATTGCTGTAACAAATTATCATAACTTCTTATCTCACATCTCTTCAGATACTTGTTATAAGCCTCTTCAAACTTCAGACTAAGTACTGATGCCCTGTAAGCATAATCTGTTGCTAACGCCTCACATAGTTCTACCCTCGATATTTCCATAAATCTCCTTATGTTTATAAAGTATGTAACCTTCTTCGCTGTAAATTTTTTTTGCGAATAACTCTACTACTTGCTTGTCATCTATATAAACAACGCCATTTAAAGAATCTAAGATTGCTTTGATGTAGTTATCAATGTCTGAATTGTTGCTACAGTATGTGTTGTTTAACTCTTGTTTTTTCTTTTTAGACCATGACTTTGGTATCATGATTCCAAACTCTAACTCAACACTAACTAGCTTTTCAGAGGGAGTTGTTTCCATCTCACTTGTTAGTGCTTCCATGTCTTTCTTAAATTTAGTGTACTTCTTGGGATAATAAGTAGACCAACGACTGACTCTTGGTCGACTAGCAGGTACAGGGTTTATCTTAAATGTCTGAGTACAAATCATATCTCAAAGACTCTAGCCTCTCAATTGCTATGGACAATAGAAATCTAATTTCCATATCTCTTGGCTCGTCTTGTTCTCTTGCTACTTCTAAAGCGTCTTGGATTCCTGTTCTAATTTCATCTATTGACGCTTCATGCTGATGTATACTCATTGTAAACTGCTATCTTATAATCTTGGTTATGAGGTAACTTGATGCCCCACTCACCCGAAAACATTTCAATCTCGCAAATGTAATCTATAAACTCCTCAATGTTTAACTCTCGTGTTGATGGTATTTGAGAAATTTGTTTTCCACCTTTTGTTGTGAATTCAATCTTAGGTAGAAATTTATCTGCTAATACTAAGTGCATTTCATTCTTAGCATAGCCTACTTCTTTAGCTAGGATGTCAACCCAACACCAGTACAGTCTGTTCTGTGCGTCTGAACGCTTAGACTTTTGTATGGTCACTACTGCTTCATTAGTAGATGGGTTTTCAAGGAAGTAATCTTGGACTAGACTTTTAAAAACAGCTTCTTTTGGTTTGTCTTTCTGTATGGTTCTGCTAATCATTATAGCATACTGTCAATCTGTAGTTGAATATATTGCATGGCTTTTCTTAGGTCTTGTATCTGACCCTCGCCCTCATGCTTATACTGATACCTCGCAAGATACTTAATAGCATTCCCAATACAGAAGTTCATGTCTTGGGAAATGATAAAGTCGATAGGCTCTATCTCGCCTTTCGTATAATGCGAGGGATTAGTTATGTTGTCATGTACTATATTAGCCACCAATCCAACCGAGTAGCAAAGCAACAACCACGATACCTAGAAATACTGTAAGGCTTTTGTTTGCTAGTACTTGTTCAATCATCTCTTTCATATCTTACTCCTGTTATTTAAAAAGGGCATAGACTTCAAAGTTGGAAGCACTAAATGAAGTTAAAAAAAACTATGCCCGAGAAGTATTATAACTTAATTAAATTATCTAATAGTAATAATTTTTGTGTTTTAAATATTGCTCGTGCTACCTGTAGTTCAAGCCACTCTCTTTCTATAGGTGGGTCTAGCTGTCGTCTGCCATCTATAATGTCATGACAATTACAGCAAGCATACATTCCAAATAGGTCTGATGTTTTTGTTCCCATCCCTCCCCCGTTCATGTGGGCATAAACTACTGTTTCATTTTCGGGCATACAGCCCTCTAATCTTACTTGGCAAGGCTTACCCCTTGCCGATTGTTGTATTTTAGTGGTCATATATATTAATCTCCTCGTCTGAAAACTTAGAATATTCACCTTGAAACCTACATTTAACCCAACCAATTTGCCCCATTCTATTCTTGGCAACAATGATTTCAGCTAAACCTATGTCATCTGACTCTTCCTTGTTATAGTATTCATCACGATAGACCATAATAATACAGTCTGCATCTTGTTCAATTTCACCTGATGAGCGTAGGTCACTCATTAAAGGGCGTTTGTTTTCCCTCTGCTCTACCCCCCTACTCAATTGTGATAGTAGAATTATGGGTATGTCTAGTTCCTTAGACAGATATTTTAGTTCTCTAGTTATGTTACCTAGTTCTGATATCTCTCTGCCTTTGTCGTACTTCATAATTTGTAAGTAGTCAATAACAATACAATCTAATCCTGTCTGACCATTAACTTGTCTAGCTTTAGACACTACATCACCTACTGTTATGTTGCCCCTGTCTAATATTGTCATATTCTTTTCATTAGACTTGGCTAGTGCGTCATAGAATCTTGTGTTCTCTGACTCTGACAGTTCGTTCCTGTCTACTTTGTTAAGATTAATTTCTGTTTCACAAGCAACCATCTTCATCATCAACTGTACTTGTTGCATTTCTAGTGAGTAGAACAAAACATTTTTGTGTTTAGATATGTTGTCTGCTATGTTAAGTGCTAGTGTACTTTTGCCCATGCTAGGTCTACCCGCAAGAACAGTCAATGTACCCCCTCTCATTCCTCCCAAAAGGCTATCAATAGATTGGAATCCAGTAGACAATCCAGTACCATTAGTGTGCATGTCTTGTATGTAGTCAACTGTTTTACTGATGACATTTACCATTGACCCCTCTTCATCATCTGCCTTTAACACTTCTAACTTATGGATTTCATCTACTGTAGTTTGATAATTATTGTAGTCAATACCAACTTTCAAAGTATCAATTTGATTTTCTATTTTTGTGTTGCGGATATGATTAGCATAGCTTACTATGTTTGCTACACCAACACACTCTTCCATCATAGCACATAGAAATGGAAAGCCTGTCCACTCACCGCTATGGTTTTCTTGTTTGTCTATCCAGTTGCGAAGTGATAGAGCGTCAATAGACTCGCCCTCTTCTTTCATTTCTAAAATGTAATCAAACAAAATACCAAAGTTTAAACTAAAGTCTTTAGCACTTAAACCAGTTGATAAAACTGCACTAAGTACTGACTCGTCAAGTAAAATTCCACCTAGTACTTGGCGTTGTGCGTCTATTGTTTCTTTCATGATTTCCTCCAATCGTGTTGTTCACCATATGGGTTTGTGTTTTTGACTGGTTCGTCTGCAAACATTTCCCATCTTCTTTGATTAATAAAAGTTTGTAAGTGTGGAATGTATCTCACATCCTCACCTTTGAAATATTTATTTTTATCTTGATACAAGATACCAATAATATTTATCCAGTCTTTATGTTTCATTAAGTTATTTAGTTCAGTATCTAGTCCACGCTTTTTACCTTTGTAAGCTACTCTAAATGCTTCAAACATATTGCGTTCCTGTCCTGTTGGTTTGCCTTTTACTTCTGTTAAGACTTCAAAATTATTAACATATGTACTTTTTAATTGGGCAACTCGATACTCATAAGACTTTATAAGTTTGATTGCTTCCTCTAAACTATCTGCTTCTACTTCTGTAGAGCAAGTTTCACGATATTCAATTCTAAATTTTTTCATGTTATCCTCACATTTATTAAAGTGCCACGCTAGTCTTTTGATTGCTTTAGTATTCATATATTTTTAAGTGCTAAGTTCATCATTTGTCTTGCGATATCTTCTTCCTTAGTAGTTAATATAGTTCTTGGTTTTGTTTGAGATGGCTTAGCAAATATAACTTCGGGCTTATCTGACTTGTTTAATCTAGCCCTAACCATGTGCGGTGTTGCATCTACTTTCCATCTTTTGTTAATTGCTTTTGTTGCTGATAGAACAGTCCACTTTGTTCCATCATCAAGTGTGTAAATCCGTAAGGCTTTACCTCTTGCCTTACGGACTACTTTTTTTGGTCTACCTACCACGGCAAATCATCTTCTGCATCATGAGTTGATGCGACTGGTGCTTCTGTTACTGGCTGATTATCTTTTGCCTTAAAGCTAAAGGTAAGTTCAGGTGCTTTAGGATTGCCACCTTTGTCCTTTGCCCATGCTGATACCCAGTATTCAGTACCATCTACATTTGCTGTACCAGTTAGATGTGGATGTCTATCTGTTTCTCTCTTTGCATTTTTCCAAATGCTACCACGATTGGTATTGTCGTACTCTGCCATAATTCCTCCTATGACTGTTGATTGAAATAACTATTATACACTACTCCATGTGTGGTGTAGTACTGATTTGAATACAAGCACCATTAAAACCAACAGTATCTATATCCTCTAATGTGCTAAGTTCGTAATGAAATATTTTAATTCTGTCTGCATTAATTTCAATCAACCTCATCACATCTGATAGTGGCAAGTTGTTTGCCAAACCAATAAAGCTATCTTCAATTTCTTCATCAATAGTTTTTTTCTTAGACATTATGTTTCCCCTACAAAAATATATTCACCGACTGTACATGACTCACCAAATTGATTCTTAACTTTTTTATCTCTTGTTACGATATCAATTCCTTTTTTCCTTAACTCATGTATGACTGCTGACAAACGATAAACTCCGCATTTGTTCCATGAATCTAAAGCATTAATCTTTCCGTGCATAAAGTATTCATCAGTAACATCTTGGACTACATTTGATTTAGAGTATTCAAGTACTCTTTCTTGTTGCCTAGATAGTTTCATTTCTCTTTCCCTCCCAGTAATTATTAATGTTTGTCTTGGCTTGCTTGGCTCGTTGTTTGTATCTGTTGTCTGTATGCTCAAGCCATGTTAATACCTCACGCCATGTATGTGATTCTAACATGGTGCATTCTCTTAGCTTTAGTTCTGAATACTCTAGTAAAAAACCTAGTGCGAAGTCTTGATTTGCTTTTCTTTTTGTGTCATTTGCTTTCATTATTATTCTCCAAATAGTTGTATGTGTTTGTCTTGCACTTGAGTATAACCCTTATCTTCTGCCCACTCCCATATCTGAGTAGCCACTTCTAAGTCCTTATTCTTTTGTGCTTCGACAAGTTTTTCCATAGCCTTATTTATTTCTGAGTTTCTTTTCTGTGTGGCTGTGGGTTTCTTGCTCGCTGATTGCCCATCGTCATCCTCAGTTTCTAAACCGAACATTGATATCAAAGCGTAGCGTCTTGCGTATGTAATTGCTGACCCTAGCTTTTGCATGTCTGCACTAGGTAACAACAACCTAACCTCCGAGTCAATGAATGACTCTGTGTTATCTTGTAGTGTTAGCCTTGTGTACAATACATCCTTGCCATCAATTACTTTAGGGCATTGAGTAAATACAATCCCTAGCGATTCGCAAACTGGTGTGATAGTTTCAATCACATTATTAATGTCTGCGTAATTAGATTTAAAGAAAGGATTCTTAGCGTTCTTACTGACTGCACCAATCATTCCCCTTGCTTCTAGTATTACTGAATATATATTTCTATCTTTCATATTGACTCCTTGTCATGGTTAAATTATTTAGGTGAAACACTTCTCTCGATAGGCATCAAACCTTTCACGAGTTCTTACACTTTCTAGGTGGACTCCAACCACCGACCTCTGCTCACATCACTAATGCTTTGCAGTTATCTTTCTAGGTATCACGAGCCTATAGTACTCCAACCTCTGATATATAGAAAGTGCCAAGTGTTTCCCTAAATAATCTAATAATTATTATACACTTTTTTAACTGACTTAGGAATATTTTTTTCCTTTCTGTAATAATCCTTTGCCATCTTATGTACTGTCTTGACTGCGTACCTCATTCCTTTTGGATTGTCGTACTGTTCAAGATGTATTACTGGCGTGTCATTTAATATCTTCTTAACTCTGATAGGGTGTTCGTAATATATTATATGTGTCCACTTCCTACCCTTGCTTATTTGGAGGGCGACTCGCCAACCCTCCCTTGTTTGATGATTAATTACTTTGTACATTTTTTACGCTCCATTCTTTTCCTTTGTCTTGTTGTTAAATCTTTAACTCCAGTTTGCCATCCTTTAAAGTTTGCTCTATCTTTTACAGTAAAGCCACTTGCGTTTAATTTTCTAGCCATAATTTTATTCATAATTTATTTCCTTGTTTTGTTGCATTGCGTATAGTGTAGCATACTTCTATACATCTGTCAACTAAAGTTCATCAAAAAATTCTTTCCAACATCTTGATGAGCACCAATGTATATCATGGCGTGTCGGTTCTTTACCTTTCAAGTAACCTGTTTCATCACCACAATTAAGGCAAGTAGTTTTGGGCTCGTTGGGGGGTAACACAATTGCTGTGATACCCGCCCTCCTTTCTCTTTCTTCTTCAAAGATTGCGTCAGCTTGAAACTCATTCATAAGAAGTCACTCCTTGACATCCCAACATCAGACAAGTAGTCATCTTCTGTCGGGTTATCTTCACGAAGTTGTTTCAACTCCTCCAAATATTCTTGCCTGTTTAGTTCGGCAAGTTCGCTTTGGTCTGCGTCTTGCTCTTGCTCCCAGTTTGTTGGGTAGTCTTGCCATTGACCGACAACACCACATTCTTTATCTAATAAATCTTGCTTTAGTTCTTCGATAGATTTTTTCATAAAATTAAAACTCATAATATTCCCTCGCTTTGCATTGTTGAATAAATTTCCATAAATGATTTGATACCCGATTCATTCTCTGTCATTACATCTAAACTTAGTTGATGCAAATCGGGGTGAGCGTCTGACCATGATTCAAAATCTGTTCCGCCAAACTCAAACCAAATTTCTGTGCTTTCTATAATTGCGTCTTTCATGCTAATCATTTTTTACTACTCCTTAAAATTAAAATTATTTTTTTGTGTTACTGGTGTTATTATAACACAGGTAAATAATAAAAGTAAAGAGTTTTTATATATTTATTTATGTTTCCTCAGAAGAAACTTTTGTTTACTGAGAGTATCAATTCAACGAACGCACCTCTACCTATAGCATTGCATGGCTAAAAATAAAGTCCTCTTAAATAGGCGATTTGATAGCTTAAAATTGATTGAATTTTTTTTACTTTTTTTTCAATAAAAGTGTTGACAATATATATACCTTGATATATAATGTACCCAGTAACAAAGAAAAAAATAACTTTAACTAAATAGGAAAATAAAAATGAAAACACAAATAATAAAAATTGAAGTAGAACTAAAAAATACAGATGCAATGTTTGCAGTAAATAAAATAATTGGGTTCAGAGATTTTGTAATGGATGACAATTTTAATTGTGAAATTAATGTTAACAATGCAAGCCTAATTTTTGAAACTAATCTTAAAGGCATGGAAGAAGTAGCGAGAATTATTACAGGCATTGAGGAACTTAATCTAGGCAAAGAGATTCTAGATGAAGAAGAAAGTTAAACGATAATCATTCTCATTAAGTACCCGACCAAAACAGTCGGGTATTTTTTCGCCCTTTTTATTTCTTGTCGATTATCTCTTGCTCTTAGCACGGTTGTTCCTGTTCTTTGGAACATTAAGTGCGTACACCGAGCGTCTAAGCGAGTCCTTACTAAGCCCGAGTGTAGCGAGGGCAAAAATTTTTTGAAGGATTCGCCTAAGAGTCGGCTCAACTCATGACTAGAATAAGCCTAGAATAACTTGAGTTATCTTGTGACTCCGTTATTGCCAGTCTTATTGCCAGTCATTCGCTATGTTAAGAGCGTGAATGTCAAGCCTAGTCGGCTTGGTAAATGCAAAGCTAGGTCAAGCCTAGTCGGCTTGGTCTATGCTCTTAATGTTTCAGACAGCAGAAACAACCGAGCGAAAAGCAAAGAGCAATCGGCAATGAAAAGCTAGTGCGAAAATTGAGTGACAGCACCTAAATTTTTTTTTAAAAATAATTTATTATTTGCTTGACATGTGGTGTAGAAATGTTATAATATACCTACAAAACAAAACAAAATATTTTAACTATAGAGAGAGGTAAGGAAATGATAACATCAGAACTACAAAACAAAGTCACACAAAATGTGATAGCACAAATGGAAACACATGGTACAAACTGGCTTAAGTCATGGGTGGGCGATTCAAGAATGCCAATCAATTGCGAAACAAAAAAACCATATAGCGGAATAAATTTATTTATTTTGCTTGGTGAGGAAATGACATCTCACGAATGGGGAACTTATAAAGCATGGTCAAGAGTTGGCAAGCAAATCCGCAAGGGTGAGAAAGCTACAACGATTGTTTTTTTTAAATCGCTTGAGCATAAAACAGATGTTGACACACAAGGCAATCCAATAAAAATTCCCATGATGAAATGCTATTATGTTTTCAACGAGTCACAGACGCAAGACTACGAAGTCGCTCCAGTTGTTGGAGGTTCTGATTTCTCACATGTACTTGCTGATACTTGGGTTAAAAATACTGGTGCGAATGTTGAACACCTCCATGCTAGAGCATTTTATAATCCGAACTCTGACCACATCAACATGCCACCAATGAAAACTTTTTTCGCTACGGATGACGCAAACGCAGAACAGAATTATTATGGCACATTGTTCCACGAGTTAACTCATTGGACTGGTCATGAGTCAAGATGTGACAGAAATCTCAAGGGCAAGTCAGACCGAAAAGCCTACGCGTTTGAGGAGTTGGTCGCTGAGTTGGGTGCTTGCTTTCAGTCGGTACATTTTGGAATCGAGCCAGTTGAAACAAATGCAGACCATGCGAAATACTTAAACTCATGGATGCAAGCATTGAAAGATGATAACAAATTTATCTTTCAAGCGTCAGCCAAAGCGAACAAGGCAATTACTTTTTTAAATGAATTGCAATAACGCTTGACTAGATTGGGGTCT
>Ga0181380_1000947_pt1 | contig 12865 bp, 17 predicted proteins | sample 3SPOviralmetaG_FD_130116 | JGI IMG/M metagenome (GOLD analysis project Ga0181380, IMG submission 130116) | Marine viral communities from the oligotrophic San Pedro Time Series (SPOT) site, San Pedro Channel, CA, USA - 3 SPOT_SRF_2009-08-19 | ecosystem: Environmental > Aquatic > Marine > Strait... | reverse complement strand
CAAGTGTCGTATGGAATTACTACGACGAGGAGTATTATAATGATTGACCGTTCACAAGACCCCTACTACCAAGCACTGTTTTGGTGCTATGAAGCACAGCAATACTTTCGTTGGGAAGAAATGATGCGCTGGTATGAAGAAAATAGTGAGGAAATGCCACGATTTGTCGGAGCACCTGTCTAAAAATAGTTCTTGACATCATGCTCAAATTTCTCTATAATAGTATTCAAGAAATTGAGGAAACCAATGGGCGACCGATTTTACGAACAGCAAATACAAACTCTGGGCACCTGCCCAGGCTCAACTAGAACCAAGAAAAGGAGCCGACGAATGGCTTGGGACGACGACAAGAAAGCAGCAGTTATTGCAGCATACGAAGAACAAAATCCAACTCCAGAAAATTCTATGGAGATTGTTAAAGAACTCGCAGATGAGTTCGACGAATCACCAAACGGTGTTCGCATGATTCTTAGCAAAGCAGGTGTCTATGTTAAGAAAACTCCAGCAGCAGGTGGTAGCTCAGGCTCTACTTCTACTGGCGGAACACGAGTTTCAAAAGCAGCCGCTCAAGAAGCTCTGATTGCAGCCATCACTGATGCAGGTCAGGAAGTTGACGAAGATGTAGTATCTAAGTTGACTGGCAAAGCAGCACAATACTTCACAACAGTATTGGGTGCAGTAGCTAACTAATTCTCTAGCCCCTTCGGGGGCTTTCTCTTTGAAGAGCGTGGCACAGTAAAACAACTTTTGCTAACCCACGACAACAAGGAGAACTCGTGAACAAAGAGGCATTAGCAAAGTTAGTAACTGAATATGGCGATGCAATCATTACCTACCGCAGTGAAAACTCTAAGAAGCTAAAGTACAATGTCTGTACATTAGACTTTTCTACACCTTACATTCAGAAGAAGAAAAATAGGGCAAAAGGGTCTGAAGGGACTCTTTTGCTTTTTTGTTGGGATACAGACTCGTATCGTCTTTTGAAGCCTGAAAGCGTTACAAGTGTAGTACCTCTATCGTCCATTTTACAAAATGGCGGTAGGTAATGGTATTATTACATGAAGCTCCGGCAGTGTATGAAAAAGTAATACACCATAACGAACAAAAAGAAACTCAAGTAAGACTTACCATCAACCCTTTTCGGGGTGTTGAGTATTTGCACCTGCGCGAGTATTACTTAGACTTTGAAGAAGAGTGGAAGCCTACTCCCAAAGGTATCGCTATGGAGTTAGATTTGAATAATTCACGAGAACTCTTCGCGGGGTTAGTAGAGATTATATCGCTCGCAGAGTCAAAAGACATACTAGAAGAATACTTCAAAGAATATATTGACGAAATCTACAAATAATTCTTGACATTTTACCTTAATACTCGTATAATATACTTTCAAATTTAGTGAGAGAATAATGCGCGAATTTCTAGACCATGCCAGCAAGATGTATTACGAAGGTAATCCTGTTCTTTCTGATGCCGAGTTTGATAAACTCGCAGACCAGCATAACTATAATTCCGTAGGATACAGAGTTGAATCTGGAGTTTCTCACTACTTCCCTATGTATTCTCAACAAAAGTTCTTTTCAGTAGAAGAATGTCCTGCATCTAGTAATGACTCCGGCTATGTCGGAAGCGTAAAGCTAGATGGGGCTGCTGTATCTCTGTTGTATATCAACGGTAAGCTACAACAAGCTCTCACCAGAGGTGACGGTAAAAAGGGACAACCCATACTTGATAAGATGGTCTATTTAGTCCCAGACATTATCGACTGCAATAGCATTGTTCAGATTACAGGGGAAGTAGTAGCTCCTAAAGACTTACCGAATGCGAGAAACCTCGCAGCGGGGTCACTAAACTTGAAAGATATTGAGGAGTTTCGCAAACGTCCTTTGCAGTTTATAGCCTATGATGCTCAGTCCTTTATCGCGGATAAGTGGACGGAGGCTATGGCGATACTTGCAAGCTGGGATTTTAATACTGTTCTAACCACCGACATCAGTATGTATCCTGACGATGGCGAAGTTTATCGTATTGATGACTACTATAAATTTGAGAAACTCGGATACACTGCCCACCATCCAAGAGGAGCTTTCGCGCTCAAAGAGCAGAAAGACGGTGTAGTAACTAAACTATTGGATGTTAAATGGCAAGTGGGTAAGAGTGGTGTAGTAAGCCCTGTTGCTATCCTGGAGCCTGTAATTATAGGTGAAGCGACAGTAAGTAGGGCTACTCTGCACAACATCGAGTATATTCGAGAGTTAGACCTGGAAATTGGATGTGACGTAGAAGTTATACGTAGCGGTGAGATTATACCTCGTATTCTACGACGCGTTCAATCTTCCTAACCTTTCAAAAAATAGTTCTTGACAAAAATCTTAATTTCTCGTATAATATACGTTCAATTTCACAGGAGTCTTTTTAGTGTTTTCGATTCAAGCCCCTACGAACTGCCCTAGTTGCGATTCTATGCTTGAGTGGAGTAACCACCTTCTTTACTGTCGCAATACTTCTTGTGACAGCCAATCCCAAAAGCGCGTGCAGCACTTTGCTAAAACTCTTAAAATTAAGGGTCTTGGGCCTGCTGCTGTCGAAAAGTTGGGTTTGACAAGTCCTCACGACATCTATCAACTTTCGTTAGAGGACATAGTAGAAGGATTAAATTCTGAAAAGCTCGCGGAGAAATTGTTAGTAGAAATACAAAACTCGGAAAAAGCCTCTCTGAATGAGATACTTCCAGCATTGAGTATTCCGCTAATTGGTAAGACAGCCACTGAAAAACTTTCTGTAGTGTGTGATGACATTTATGATATAAACACAGAAAGTTGCAAGCGAGCAGGTCTTGGGCCAAAAGCAACGGAATCTTTGGTGGAGTTCTTAGCTCAGGAAGATTTGGATTATATGTTTTTGCCTCACTCGATGCAGTTTAGAAAAGCTGCAAAAGTAGAGACAAAAGGTGTGGTCTGCATCAGTGGTAGATTGAAGAGTTTCAAAACAAAAGCTGAAGCCACACAAGCACTATCAGTGTTAGGATATAGAGTCGTTGGCTCCCTGACCAAAGAAGTGAGCATTCTAGTAAATGAAAGTGGTATTGAATCAGCGAAAACAACCAAAGCCAGAGAGTCTGGCGTAACAATAATAGAAAATCTTTTAGATTTTATCGGAGACTAAATATGGCATTGCCAAAGTGGACTGACGAACGCACTAACGAGTTGACTAACTTTGTTGGTGACGAATCACCTATTTCCCAAGCTACCGTTGCAGAAGCAGCAGACCAGCTTGAAACTTCTACCCGTTCAATTTCTAGCAAATTGCGTAAGATGGGTTTTGATGTAGAGCTTGCCTCTACTTCTACAGCTCGTGCTTTCAGTGAAGCACAAGAAGCTACTCTTGCAGCTTTTGTCGCAGACAACAGCGGTGAGTATACATACGCTCAAATCGCCGAGCATTTTGAAGGCGGCGAGTTCAGTGCTAAATCAATCCAAGGCAAAATCTTGTCTATGGAATTGACTGGCCACGTTAAAGCAGCTCCTAAAGTAGAGACTGTTCGCACTTACTCTGAAGATGAAGAAGTTACTTTCATCCAGATGGTAAACGACGGCGCTTTCGTAGAAGCTATCGCTGATGCTCTTGACCGTAGCGTAAATAGCATTCGTGGTAAAGCTCTGAGCCTTCTGCGTTCAGGTCACATTGACGCTATTCCTCGCCAAGAGTTCACCAAAGGTGCTTCCAAAGAAGATCCTTTAGCTGACTTAGGTGACGTATCTGGAATGACTGTTGAAGCCATTGCGGATGCTATCGGTAAAACACCTCGTGGTGTTAAGACAATGTTGACTCGTCGTGGTATGGTTGCTGCCGACTACGATGGTGCTGCAAAGCGAGAAAAAGCTGCCCAGTAGTAGCTTTCTATAGCAGCTCTTGCTAGGGGCTGCTTTCTTATGTTCGGGGGAACGGATTGAATATTGCAAGTGCTTTAATAAAGCAGGTGTTGACGCTGCAGGACTTTGAGACCTGGACGTCCGTTCGTAAAGATTATTTACCGACGGAATATCACACGCTGTTTAGTATTATAGATAAACATTGTGATACTTTCCATTCCCTTCCGACATTTGAAGACCTTGAGCTATCTGTCCGAGATTCTAAAGCTCGTGAAAAGCTATACGCTGTCAAGAGTGTAGAAGTTGAGGCTGAAGCCTCTATGCTTCTTGAGTATCTTAAAAATGAGTTTACTCAGAAAGAAATCTTAGACTCGCTCGAACACTATATTGATAACTCTGTTGCCTTCGAGAATGCAGAGGAGTCAGTAAACCATCTTCATCAAATTGTTCTCGATGTAGAGAAGAAAGTTGATTTGGAGATGCCTCAAGAAAGTATGCAACGCATTACTTTGTTTGAGGATGAGCAAGAGATTGGTAAGTACCTGCCATTAGGTTTGAATGCCGACTACGACCACGAGATACAGTTCTCACCCCGAGACCTTGTACTCCTCGGTGGCCGTCGCGGAGCTGGTAAATCTCTTACTTGTGCGAACATTGCTCACAATGTCTTTGAGAGCGGTAGGTCTGCTATTTATTTCACTATTGAGATGGATAGTAGGTCTATACTCCAAAGAGTTTGTTCCCTCGCAACGGGGGTTCCATTCTCTCGCCTACGCACTCGTAATTTGAGTGTAGGAGAGTGGGAATTGGTTGCGTCCTGGTGGGCGAACCGATTCCAAGAAGGCCAGACCCAGTTGAAAGAATATAAAGGACACCGAGACTTTGAAAAATTTCACCATAAACTTACGACGACTTGCGAGCTTCTCCCGACTCAGCAGATTGATGTAGTTTATGATCCCAGCCTTACCCTAGCAAAGATTAAGGCTGAGATGGATAAGAAAGTGAAAGCTATCAATGCGGGTGTAGTCCTTGTAGACTATATCAACCAGGTTAAGCGTTCCGCTCTACCAAGCAGAGGTGGACAGTACGATTGGACTGAACAAATAGAAGTGAGTAAAGCACTGAAGGCTATGGCGCAGGAGTATGAATGTACTGTTGTGACACCATACCAAACAGACGCAAGCGGTGAAGCGCGTTTTGCAAAAGGTATACTTGATGCTGCTGATGCAGCGTATGCTCTTGAGACTTATGACCAAGAGGACCAATGCATCACATTCAATTGTACTAAAATGCGTTCCGCCGCTATGCGCTCGTTTACTTCCGCAATAGATTGGGAAACAATGAAGATTGGCCCAGACAGCGCACTCACACCACAGCAAAAAGAAGAGACAACTCACAAAACAGGCGAAGATATAGATGACGTATTCTAGAAAAGACTTACCTCAGTTGACCGAGAAAGTTTTAGAAGAAAAAGGATTACAGTATGAACATCTAGTAGTCAAGCCTTGGTATATAACTCCTATGCAAACAGACCGGCTCCCCCAGACCGAGGAGAGGTTTCTGCGAGTAGCTAGAGATACCTATAAACCTTTGATTATAGACAAATGCAATAATCTAATAGACGGCCATCATAGGCTAGACTTATTACTCAAAGGAAACTATAGAGAAGCTAGAGTGATAAAAATACACCTCTCATTCAAAGAAATTTTAGAAGTATTCCAAAAATAACTGTTGACAATTATCCTGAATTTTAGTATAATATACGTTCAATTTCAGGAGATAGTATGATAGTTTCAGGAAGTATGAATTATACACCCTCTGGCAGACGAAGAAAAGTAAAACGCACAACTCGTAAGGAACGTCCATTTGTTCCTCTTACCAATAAAGTAGAGCATCCTTTTATTCCTTTGGTTACACCCAAGGCTAAACCAGAATTCAAACCTTTTACTCCTGCCGAGGATACTTCTTTTCGCAAAGAAGTAAGTAGTAAATATACTGTAAGCATTCCTTACAACAAAGGTGCTTATCAAGTGATTCCATCAGAAGATATTGACAAGATTGGTAAATGAGCGACGAACCTACAATATTACTGCTACAAGACTTTATAGAACAGAAAGAAAGAAAAGAAAAAGAGTTAGAGTTCTATAAAGCTGAGTTAGAGAAACTAAACAAAAAGATGTGGTTTGTACAGAAAGAAATACAACTCACCAATAAAATTATCCAGATTATAGAGAACGAGTGAACGTAGAAGATTTATTACTTCAGAAAGGTGTGCCCTATATTCCCAAGGGCAAGGACTTTGTAGTAAAGTGCTTAAATCCTGAACACGAAGATAGAAACCCAAGTATGCGAATCGACCAAATTGATGGTCGGTTCAATTGCTTTTCGTGTGATTTTAAGGGAAACCTGTTCACCTTCTTTGGCGAGAAGTTTGGTGGGCTGCAACTAAAGAGAGACTTGTTGACCAAAAAGATACAAGAAAAACGAGCAGAGAGTGTCGGTCTTTCTATGCCTACTGGCTACATGCCGTATATTGGTAATTGGAGGGGTATTAGCCCTAAGACATACAAACAGTTTGAAGCCTTTGAACACACTGGCGCAGACTATATTTCAAGAATAAACTTTCCTATTAGAGACATCTCAGGAAAGATTGTGGCGTTTCAAGGCAGGCATACTGCTAACGGCACTCCAAAGTATAAGTTTAGTCCTCCTGGGGCTAGACTACCTTTGTTTCCACAAGTGCAGCCTCGTCGCGGGGAAGTAATACTTGTAGAAGGTATATACGACGTGATTAACCTACACGATAAAGGGTTGACAAATGCTGTATGTTGTTTTGGAACGAATAACATTAACGAAGATAAGCTGAGTATGCTATCTATTCAAGGAGTAACCAAAGTAGCGGTTTTCTTTGATGGAGACGAAGCAGGACAAAAAGCTGCTGTAAACATAAAAGTTATGTGCGAGAAACTTGGTCTCATTGCCAGAAATATCGAGCTAAAAGATATTGACCCTGGTGCACTAACTGAACCTCAAGTAAGAAAATTAGAGAGTAAATTATATGCCTAACGTCGCATTAGTAGAGACGAAACCTTCCAGAACTAACTTTGCTAGAGAATTTGAAGGAGCCTTTGAATTTGACCAGTATCAGTTGTGCTCTGACCCAACAATTAAGAAAGTATTGAAGCGAGACTGTGACATTCAAATCGACACGGGGTCGTATGACTACATTATTCTAGTAGGCAGTGATGCTCTGAAATACTTTACAAAAATTAACTCAGTTACAGAATACTCAGGAAAGAAAGTAGAGGGTAAGTTTCTGCCTGTAATCAATCCAGCTATGCTTGCTTTCAAACCAGAAGCTCGCAAGACTTGGGAATCTTCCAAGCAGAACATTGTTGCTCACATCAATGGCGAGATTGAAGATGTTATCATTGATGAAACCATCGCTATGGGCACACAAGATACAGAAGTAGCCAAGGCATGGATTCAGGCTGCCCTTGATGCCAACCCAGATTATATTGCTCTTGACTCAGAGACAAATGGTCTGTATCCTCGAAACGGTCATATGATTGGTATATCTATGTCCTATACAGGTGAGAGTGGCATCTACATAGATACAAACTGTTTCGATGAAGAAATAGAGCAAATGCTACACAAGCTGTTCAGCACTCGCAAAGTTATTTTTCATAATGCAAAGTTCGACGTTGCATTCTTCGAGTATCACTTTGGCTTTGAGTTTCCTGACATTGAGGACACCATGTTGCTCCATTATCTCATAGACGAGAATCCCGGAGGGCATGGTCTAAAGCAGTTGTCAATCAAGTTTACTCCGTATGGCGACTACGAGAAGCCTATGTATGATTGGATTGCAGACTTCAAGCGAGCAAACGGCTACAATGCTGATAGCTTTTCTTGGGATATGATTCCGTTTGAAGTTATGAAAACATACGCAGCTATGGATGCTGTATGTACTTTTCTACTTTACGAGAAGTTTGTAAAAATTAAACAAAATCCAAAGCTCAAGAAAGTATACGATACTATTTTGATTCCTGGCGTTCGCTTTCTATTGAGAACGCAGGACAATGGTGTTCCTTTTGACCGCACACGACTTTTGGTCGCACAAGAATTGATGCAGACTGATATTGATGAAGCAGTGCAGGAACTACACAAAGTAGATGCTATTCGTAAGTTTGAAGAAGCTCAGGGCAAGGATTTTAACCCAAATAGCACGGTGCAGTTGCGTTCACTTTTGTTTGATTACATTGGTTTGCAACCCACAGGCAAAAAGACAGGAACTGGAGCACACTCCACAGATGCAGAAGTACTGCAAGAACTAAGTGAAACACATGAAGTACCCAAACACATTCTTAACATTCGACAAAAAAGTAAGATTAAGAATACCTATCTCGACAAAATCATTCCTCAACTGGATAGAGACTCACGCTTGCGAACTAATTTTAATTTGCATGGTACTACATCCGGTCGCTTATCTTCTTCTGGTAAGCTAAATATGCAGCAGTTGCCTCGTGACAACCCGATTGTAAAAGGTTGTATCAAGGCTGCGCCCGGACATAAAATAGTTGCGATGGACTTAACTACGGCAGAAGTATATGTTGCCGCTAAGTTAGCAGATGATGAAGCTCTAATGGATGTATTCCGTAGCGGAGGAAACTTCCATAGTAGTATCGCACATAAAGTATTTCGCCTCAACTGTGATGTGAATGATGTTGCAGAACATTTCTCTACACAGCGTCAAGCGGCAAAAGCAGTAACTTTCGGCATTATGTATGGTGCTGGCCCTAAGAAGATTAGCGAACAAGTTACTAAGGACTCAGGAAGTTATTTCAGTGTATCAGAAGCTAAAGAAGTTATTGATGACTATTTTCAATCTTTCCACAAGCTTAAAGCGTGGCTGGAAAGTAATCAAAAATTTATTGAACAAAATGGGTTTATTTACTCTTTTTTTGGAAGGAAACGACGACTACCAAACGTGGCTTCTGAAGATGCAGGTATTCGTAGCCACTCTATTCGTTCTGGCCTTAACTTTTTGGTTCAGTCACCAGCTTCTGACATCAATCTTCTAGGCGGTATTGATATGTCCGAGCATATACGAACTCACAATATGAAGTCTCGTATCTTTGCTTTGGTTCACGACTCGATTCTTGCAGAAGTGCCAGAAGATGAAGTAGAAGTTTACAGTGAAAAACTGCAACACTATATTCAACTTGATAGAGGTGTATCCATTCCTGGCTGTCCAGTAGGTTGTGACTTCGACGTAGCTGATGACTACTCGCTAGGTAAGTTTGAAAAGCAGTATGGTCATTACTTACAGAACAATTAAGAAGGTCGCGTTCCCTGTTTTCATACTACCCTCTGGGGATTGGTATGAAAAGGACGGACTATTGTATACAGAAAATAGATTGATTGATGACAGAAATATGCCAGGGGACACATTAGGTAAAAGAAGAATACAAACTCCTATGCGAGATATTCTGCCATTACGTAAGTCTCTTAACAGCCATATAGGAATCATAAAACAGACCACTAGATATTTCATAGACTCAAAGGGCAGACCTTTCATCTATGAGAAAAGTAGAAGTTGTAGCCTAAAATACTTCAAGATAAAAGAAGTAGAATTAAAAGGCACAGCATCCGTACTAAAAGTGAAGGGAGTTAGTTTTCCCTTCGTAGTGCCTCGCCCACCTACCTCTGGTATGACCTGGGCGGGGATTTTGCACCTTGGCAGTATGCCTTGGTTGCTATACGAGTACTCCGGTGAGAAATTGCGGGACACTCGAAGAAAGGTATGAGAGAAATGTCTAAAAAACAGAAAACTATCGCAGGAGCTGGATTAACTTTACATGAAATAGAGCCTCTGACTAAGAATCAGCTTTTAGCTTTTGAAAGTCAGCAGCATTTAGTCTTACACGGGGTCGCAGGAACAGGTAAAACTTTTATCTCGTCCTACCTCGCATTTGACGACATGGCAAAGGGCGTTTATGATAAGTTAATTTTAATTAGAAGTGCAGTTCCCACGCGAGACATTGGGTTTCTACCTGGAAATGAGAAGGAAAAGAGTGCTGTATATGAGGCACCCTATAAGGACATCGCTATTGAATTATTTCAACGCGGTGATGCTTATGAAATTCTCAAAACAAAGGGTTTAGTCCATTTTATGACTACTTCATTTATTCGTGGAGTAACACTGCGAGATGCAGTCATATTAGTGGATGAATGTCAGAATATGTCTTTTCACGAATTAGACTCTATTATCACTCGTGTAGGTGAGAATTGTAGAGTTGTCTTTTGTGGAGACTTTCGACAGTCAGACCTTAAAACAAATGGCTTAAACGACTTCTTTCGTGTTCTACGCTCTATGGAGCAGTTCGATTTCATAGACTTTGAGATAAAGGACATTGTACGAAGTGATTTCGTCAAAAGCTATATTACCGCTAAAACAGAATTGGATTTATGAAAGCAGTTATAAGTAACAGAATCTATTTGGAAGTGACGGAAGAATACAAGGAAGTTCTCTCAAAAGAACTGACCTATTCTATACCGTCTTACAATCCAATGGACCCGCCCTTTATTATTAAAAATATGACAAGGGTTAGGAAAGACCTCGTTACTATTCCTGTGGGAAGAACCGACCTCATACCGGAAGACTATGAGGTAGTTGATAAGCGGATTTCTATACCTGTAGAATTTCCTCCATTTAAGTTTGAACTCCGAGAAAGTCAGCAGGCGGTTTATGACGAGCTAGATGATAATGCTATTATCAACGCTTGGGTAAGCTGGGGCAAGACTTTTACGGGGTTGGCAATCGCAGGAAAACTCGGACAGAAAACTCTTGTTGTTACCCACACTGTTCCTCTACGAAATCAGTGGGCAAAAGAGGTAGAAAAAGTCTTCGGATTTACGCCAAGTGTGATTGGCAGTGGTAGCTTTGATATGTCAAAACCTATCACTGTTTCTAATACTCAGACTTTATACCGTAATCTTCCGAAGATTAGAAAAGAGTTCGGCACTATTATACTTGATGAAATGCATCACGTTAGTAGTCCGACCTTTTCCAAAGTTATAGATACAAATTACTGTAGATATAAGATTGGACTGTCAGGAACCATAGAGAGAAAAGATGGAAAGCATGTGGTATTTAGAGACTACTTTGGCTCTAAACTCTTCAAGCCCCCAAAAGAAAACTTTATGGCTCCTACAGTCCATGTTCTTCGTTCGGAAGTTCGCTTTATGGATGGGAACAGAATACCTTGGGCGAATAGAGTAACTGCATTGGGCAACAATGACGAATATCGTCATACAGTAGCCATGGCAGCGGCGGCCTACGCCGCAAAAGGCCACAAGGTATTGGTCGTAAGCGACCGTGTTCACTTCTTGAAAGCTTGCGCCGAACTGGCTGGTGAAAATGCAATTTGTGTTACGGGTGAGGTTGCGCACGAGGACAGAGAAACGTATCTGGAAGAGATAAGACAAGGGCGAAAGAGTATACTTTTTGGCACTCAGGCTATCTTCTCCGAAGGTATCTCTGTAAATAACCTAAGCTGCCTCATTCTAGGAACACCAGTGAATAATGAGCCTTTACTTACACAGCTAATAGGCCGTGTAATACGAAAAGAAGAAGGCAAGAGAGACCCAGTAATCATAGACATTCATCTCAAAGGAAATACTGCCAAAAAGCAGGCTTCCAATAGGATAGGATATTACATGAAACAGGGTTATGAAATCAAACAACTATAAAAAAATAGTTCTTGACAATAAGGTTAGATTTTAGTATAATATATGCTCTTTTATGATTGGCCGAAACTCTGTGACGCAGCCGAAGGCAAGGTAGTTAATACCGTGCGTATTTTTCGTATGATTGTTCAAAAACAAGTGCCGAAAAATCGCTTCGACAAAATTTACAAGTATTCGCAAATAGATTTCACAGGGGAGAGCTTTATGGTTCACCCCGATGTCCTCCTATACCATTCATTTAAGTACACATATCGTGAAGTGGCACAGTACATTGCACTGGCTGCTTTACGCTCAGCTGCGGAGTACGCTGCAACACAAACGGTCACTCTGGACTATTTATTAGCACCCGGAAATGACCCTGCAACACTAATAGAAAATAATAGGCTACTATCAGTAGACGAAGATGATTTAATTCACTTTCTCTACGAAGAAGTCAACGAAAAGGAGATACATTAAATGGCTATTTCATTTAATCAGCAGAAAGGTTCTGCACAAAAATCAAGCATAGTAACATTCCAATACACCGACGGTGACAACAGCTTTCGTCTAGTGGGCGATATTCTTGCCCGCTATGTATATTGGGTTACTGGCGACAACAACAAAAACATTCCTTTAGAGTGTTTATCTTTCGACCGTAATAAAGAAACCTTCAACAACTTAGAAAAAGACTGGGTTCGTGATTTTTATCCCGACCTCAAGTGTGGCTGGAGCTATGCAACTCAATGTATTGATAATGGTCAAGTCAAAGTTGTAAACCTCAAGAAGAAGTTGTGGGAACAAATTATTACTGCAGCGGAAGACCTGGGCGACCCTACTGACGTAGAAACTGGTTGGGACGTTCAATTTAAGCGTGTAAAGACTGGCCCTCTGCCTTACAATGTAGAGTATCAACTTCAAGCTCTGAAGTGCAAGCCTCGTGCTTTGAATGATGACGAGCTTGAGCTTGTAAGTGCTTTGAAGTCTATGGATGAAGTTATGCCTCGTCCTACACCAGACGCTCAAAAAGAGCTGTTAGACAAAATCCATGACAATGGTAACGGCGCAGAAGAGATTGACGAAAGCATTGAAGACGAGTTCAACGTATCGTGATATTATTTACGGCAGACTGGCACATTAAACTAGGACAAAAGAATGTCCCAGTAGAATGGGCTTTGAATAGATACAAGATGTTCTTTGAGCAGGTACATAGTATCTGCAAAGAATGCGATATGCACATTATCGGAGGAGATTTATTCGACCGTTTG
>Ga0181380_1000942_pt1 | contig 12897 bp, 12 predicted proteins | sample 3SPOviralmetaG_FD_130116 | JGI IMG/M metagenome (GOLD analysis project Ga0181380, IMG submission 130116) | Marine viral communities from the oligotrophic San Pedro Time Series (SPOT) site, San Pedro Channel, CA, USA - 3 SPOT_SRF_2009-08-19 | ecosystem: Environmental > Aquatic > Marine > Strait... | reverse complement strand
TCAAGGATTAATCATGCCTGTGATTCATGACACAATTCCCCAATTCTTCAATGGTGTATCCCAACAGGCTCCAAATCTTAGACGGACATCCCAACTTGAAGCTCAGGAAAACTGCTTCTCATCTATTACTGATGGGGTATTGCCACGTCCTCCTACAGAACACTTAGCGAGGATTTCAGCTTCAGTAACTGGAAACGCCTTTGTTCACACAATCAACCGTGACTCTGAAGAAAGGTTCGTGGTCATTATCAAGAATGGCTCCATTGAAGTCTATGATCTTGATGGTGTGCAACAAACCGTTACATACCCAGCAGGCACAGGATATCTAGCAGTCACAGATGCCAAGCAACAATTCGAAGCCTACACGGTCAAGGATTACACCTTCATTCTGAACAAGACTGTTACGGCTGCAAGCACTTCAAGATCTGCTGGTACATTAGACGGTACTGTGCAGAGGTTCGTAGACCTGAAAGATATTGCAGGCTCAGCAGCTATTGGAACGATCTATAAGGTCGAAGGAAGTGAAACAGCCACAGATGATGTCATCTACTATGAGAAGACTGTAGATAATTCTGATAATGACGGGGATGTTTGGATCGAGACTTTTGATCCTACCACAACCCTGGAAGGCTTAGATGCCACAACAATGCCCCACCAGCTTGTGAGAACTGGCGCAACAACCTTTGAGTTCCAAGAGATTACATGGGATGACAGGCTTGCTGGGGATGACAATACTAATCCTGCCCCAAGCTTTGTGGGTCAAACCATCTCAGACTTGTTCTTATACCGTAACCGTTTTGGATTACTGGCTGGCGACAATGTTATCTTGTCTGAATCAGGTGCTGCTCACTTCTTCAACTTCTTTAGAACTACAGTGACACAGCTCCTAGACAGCGATCCTATTGATGTCTCAGCAAACAACACAAGAGCTGTAGACCTTCAGTATGCTGTCCCATTTACTGACAGCTTGTTACTCTTTTCAGAACAGACCCAATTTGATATGGGGTCTGATGATCTCTTAACACCACAGACTGTTGAGATCCAGCCTACTACAGAATTTGTGACATCTGTTAAAGCCCGTCCAGTTCTGGCAGGCCGTAACGTCTACTTCACTGTTGAGAGAACAGAATATACAGGTGTCCGAGAATACTTTGTGGATGTTGATAACCGAGGGAATGATGCTGCAGATATTACAAAATGGGTGCCAAGATATATTCCAAAGAATGTTTTTAAAATAGTTCCTAGTTCAAACGATGATACTTTATTCTTTCTCACTGAAGAGGAGACGGATACTATTTACGTGTATCAGTTCTATGTAACACAAACGTCCCAAGGACTTCAAAAAGCACAGAGTGCCTGGCATAAATGGAAACTTGGTCAAGGATCTAATATCCTCAATATAGATCTGATAGATAACACTTTATACGTCCTTATTGAACGTGCGGGAGAGACGTTCTTAGAATCTATAAATCTAGCAACACGAAGACTTGATACGGGATTACCTTATCAGATCCGTTTAGATCGAAGAGATTCATACACTGGTGTCTATGATGCTGGTACTAACAAAACAACATGGACGCTTCCATTCGCTACGTCCGACACAGCTATTGTCGTGAGAGATGGAGGGTTCACAGAGAACGCTGGTCTTCAGATACTCAACATAGATCAGCCAACCACAACAACCGTAACAGCCGATGGAGACCTAACAGAGTCGGATGTCGTTATAGGCTTTGAATACGAAAAGCTGATGACGCTCAGTCCTATCTATGTTCAGAAACCATCACAGCAAGGCGGGTCTTTAGCAAGACTTGGAGGCCGCTTACAGCTCAAGAAGATGAAGTTCTTCTACAGCGACAGCAGTTTCTTCACAGTGGATATCACACCTAAGACAAGATCTACATACTCCAGGAACTTCACAGCTCCTATTGGGTCTGATGAATCTGTCATAGGTCGAAGTGTCCCACGAGACGGTGTGTTCTCAGTACCAATACAATCAAAGGCAGATACAACAAAAATCACAGTGAAAAGCAGCTCGTATCTACCCTTTGCTATTACCTCAGCAGAATGGGAGGGCTTCTTTCATGCTAATGCAAGGTAATAAATATAATGGAATGGTCAGTACGAAAAGCCACTGAAGACGATGTAAGACATATAGCTCCACGACTACGAGAGGCCGATAAGAAAGAACTTATGGCTTCTTGTGGTGAAGATCCTGAAAAACATTTACTGGATTCTTTGAAGCTCCCCTCTATGGGGACATGGGTTGGAGTGAAGAATGATAAACCAGAGATTATCTTTGGCGTTGTTCAGTCTGCTTGTCGAGAGATCGGCTTCCCTTGGATGGTGTGTACTGATGAGCTTAAGAAGTCTCCACGAGAATTTATAATCAAATGCAAGAGATGGGTAGAAGGGTTCTCCAAAAACTACCCCCTCTTACTCAACTTTGTTCACGCTGAGAACGAGCTTCATATTCGATGGCTCAAATGGTGTGGGTTTGAATTTATAGAGCTGCATGAAGAATACGGAGTGGGCAAAGAACCATTCTGGGAATTTAGAATGTATCGAAAGGAATAATCATGTGTGATCCAGCTACAGCATTAACTATTGCTAGTGGGGTTGCGTCTTTCGTTGGACAGCAGCAAGCCGCCTCAGCGCAAGAAGCCGCTAATGAACAAGGCAGACAACTGGCTATTCAGAACCAACAGTTACAGATTAGAGCCTTACAAAATCAAGAAGACGAAGATTCCAAAAGAGCCGCTGAAGCTCTGGCAGATAACTCAAGAGCCGCAGAAGCTTTAAAGGCTACAGCGCGTGTAAGTGCTGGTGAGGCTGGTATATCTGGTCTGTCTGTTGATGCTCTATTGGGTGATCTAACCCGTCAAGAGAGTGAGAACGCTGGAGAGATTATACAGACTTTGGACTTTCAACAAAGACAACGAGATCTACAACGCGAAGGTACTGGGATTACAACACAGTCTCAGATCAATCAGTTACCTCTTGTCCAATATCCAAGCTTCTTTGATGCTGCAATAGGGACAGCTACAGCAGCCTTTAGTACCTACCAGCAAAGCCAAGCCCTCAAAGCTAGAACGCAAGAAGCACAATCAACATAAGGAGCAGTCATGAGGAAGCAAATCGGCGACTTAGGAAAGACCCAGTTAGGCCAAGCTGCGAGGCAAGTAAATACGTTTGTGTTTGCTCCCCGAGCTGCAAGAACTAATTCTGCTCTGCAACTTAGTCAGTCCTTATCTAAGGCCGTTGATGTCGTGCAAGATTATCAAAAGAAACAGAGCGATTTAAACGTAGACCAAGCCACTCAGAATAAACTCCACGGTCAAACGCTATTTGTGGACACCATGCCAGAAGCCACAGCAGAATATGAATCCATCAAAGATCAGTTTGATACAGTGGATGCTGCAGCTCAGTGGTATCTAGATAGAACCACACCTGAAGAAGGCTTCCAAGATCCTCACCAAGCTGCAGGGTTTCGTGAGGCTCAGGCTAAGGCACTAGGTAAGTTTAGAGGTTCACACGCTGAGTACCTGTTTGAGCGTAGAGATGCTGCGCGTACTCGTGATGTCCTGAATGACTTCTTCCTAACCACAAAGACTGATGGTGCTGATACAGCCTTCACGAGACTTAGACAGATTGCCGATAACTACGGAATGTCTAAGGATGATATAGACCAAGTTCCTCTTGGAGCTGCTGAGATCCTAATCTCACAAGGCCGTTTTGAAGAAGCCCGTAACATCTTGGAGAACAAACGTGGTGGAGCTGGCACATTATTGGATAGACCCAATACTGCCATAACTGCAAACAAGCTTCTGTCCAAGATTGAAACAGAAGACACAATAACCATAGCCAACCAAATCAAAGAGTTGGAAGACACTACAAAACGCGGTCAGCAATTTACTCCAGCGCAGAAGATTATTCTTGATAATCTTCTGGAAGAGAAGCAGCTCACGATTACACAAAGAAACAATTTACTGGAAAAGAATGATGAAGCTGTTCGTGTTGATGGGTTTGCTGATAAGCTTGCTGGTAATCTTTCCACCCCTGGAAGGACTTTCTTCGATCCCATTGAAGGAGCTACAGCAGACGAAGCATCCAAAGCTAGAAAGGTATTCACCAAGAAATTTTATGAAGACGCAGAGGATAAGCGGGTATCAGGTAAGATTGATCCTGTCTCATACGCCAAGAGGATTGTTAGCTTTTCAGAGCAAACAAATACGTCCAGCCCATCTGTAAAGGCTAGACTTGGTGCGGGGTTTTCTGCGTTCAACCCTCAAAGAGTTTTAAATAGCGGTGAGATTGATGCTCAGACATTAAGTTCTGTAGGCGAATATATCACCCTGTACAATGAAAACCCTCAGGTCGCTTCAGCACATTTAGCAAACGATAAGACCAGAGACTTCTTTGATGCTCTTACAATGGATGTCTTGTACGGAGGCTTTGCTGGAGATACTGGACAGAAGATTGAACAGGCTCTTAGAAACTATTCTCAGGATACTGTTAATCCTCTACAAGGCTCCTCGAATATTCGTGTCTCTGATGATGAGATCATTACAGCTTTCACAACTAAAACAGATGAAGAGGCTGGCTTCTCATTCTTCAACACCACACAGACTGGTGCTGCAGAGAACGCTATGCAATGGGTTCCTTATATTAAGGCTCAGGTAAAAGCGGCTGCAAGAAGAACAGGAAACCAGAATAAGTCTGATCTCATTGAACACGTTGTTGAACGGGTTGTTAAGCGAAACCAACGCATAGGAAGCTACTTAGTCCCAATGGGAACTAACACCTATGTAGGAAACGCCGACAGTATCAAGAAGATCAGTGATGCTGCAGTAGAGCAATATGTCACAGCAAATCCTGAAGATGGGTTTGAAGCTGATGACCTTGTTCTCACTCCAGTCATCGGACAGACAAATAAATGGGGCATCACAGTCAAGGGATCTAATCACATCCTTGAGGTCATAGATCACAATGAACTCCCTCTGAGAGGTAATCAACCTAAACCAGATAAACAATCCGCAGTAAACCCAGCCAATACTGGTACAGAGAAAGATCTGCTGGATTTTATAGCAGCCCCTGAATCTAACGGCAGTTACAATGTCATATTCGGGGGTGAAGAGCGTGACCTAACAGGCATGACTGTTCAACAAGTATTGGATCTTCAGGAAACTATGAAGTCTTCAGGAGATGCTTCAACTGCTGTTGGTCGTTACCAGTTCATCAATAAAACACTTAAAGGCCTTATCGAAGAAAACAACATCCCTAAAGATCGTTTGTTTGATGAGTCCCTTCAGGATGAATTAGGCCAAAAACTCCTTGAGCGCAGAGGTCTTAAGTCTTTCAAGAAAGGAAGCCTTTCTACAGATAAGTTCATTGAGAACTTGGCTAAGGAATGGGCTGCTCTACCAAAAGATAAGTCTGGCAAAAGCTATTATGACGGTGACGGTTTGAATAAATCTCTCGTGTCTTACCAAGATCTCAGATCTCAGATAGAGAAACTTCAATCAGTATAAGGATATAAATCATGGTTTCAGATAACATCTTTGATAGCCTGAACCTTGATCGAAACAAAGTAAATCTCGGAGAGGCGTTAAACGAGCAGCCAGGAACTCCACAGGTTGAGCCAGAAACACAGCCTGAAGAGACTGTGGCTCAAACGCCTACCCAAGCTGTTGAAGTCCCAGAGACTGCTGCAGTTGAGCAAGAAGTTGAAGCCTTTACTTTTGGTGAAGGCCTTGACCACGCCCTCATACACGAGACCCTGATGGGTTTTGGAGCTAAGGCTCTTGCTGCTCCTGACTTTGAACCAGATCCTGATTTTGCTCCTACACTGGGATACTACGAAGAGAACTTTGCTGATATTCCAAGACATCTTCACGATCACCTTTATGAAGCAGAAAGCTTCCCAGAGCTTCAGTATCGCGCTGAAGAGCTGCGTCTTAGACTAGAAGACGAGGCAAGATTCAATGAGATGAGTACAGGATCGCAGATCGGAACACTCTTGGCCTCAACAGTCTTAGATGCTCCAGCAATCGCTGCAACACTGTTAATCTCAACAGGTGCTGGTGCGGTAACTGGTGGTACTGGTGCTGCCCCAGGTTATGCAGCCACAGCCACAAGACTTGGTATCACAGGCAAACGTGTTGCCAAAGTATTAGGTATTGGTGCTGGTGTTGCTACTGAAGCCGCAATCCATGAAGCTATCTTAGCCTCACGAGATCCACTAAAGAACGAGCAGACTGTTATGCTTGCTGGTCTTATGGGCTTTGGTTTTGGTGCTGTGGGTGGCGAGATCGGTAACAGACTTGCCACACGAAATATCAGAAAAGCTGCAGCTAAGGATCAGAAGAAACTCACAGAGAAACTAATCAAGGATGCTGCTGAAGAAGTAACTACAGGTAAGAAGCCTGTGAGAGATTTTAAAACTACAAGCTCTACTGAAGGCTCAGCACTTGAACAGCTCTATGATGCTGCTCCTGGAACAGATTCCAGTTCTATACGGAACGTAGCGATTGATCAAACAAGCCGCTTGAAACGCTCCAAAGACGAAGGCTTCAGAAACCTTGGAGAGATCCTTGGAGAAGACGGTATCTTTGGTGGCGGGTCTACAATGGCTATCGAGTTTGATACCACAACCAGACCAGTTTTAGCTGATGCTTTGAAGAGCTTTGACGGTGCTTATAAGCAATGGGCTAAGGATAATGACATTGGTCTTGCAGGTCGTATTGGACACAAAGGCCGACAAGAGTTTAATGAGCGTATGGCTTTGGTTACTCGTGGTGTCATTGACCCAGAAACCCCAGCAGAACGTATGGCTCGTATGTCTACTCGAAAGTTCTTCAGAGAGATGCTAGGCATTGCAAAGACTTCTGGTGTTAAAGGGTTTGAAGATATTGACGAAAGCCTGACATACCTCACAAGACAATACAGTCACAGACAGTTCCAAAAGATTACCAATGATATTGGAGCTGGATCAGATGCTGTTATTAAACGTATTCTTAAAGGATCACTGAAGTCTGCAAGCAAAGCATCCGATGATGTCTTTGATGATGAAATAGCTGAGGCTATCTCCAAAGGAATCTACAACAGGTTCATGTCTACCAAGCTTGCGCCTGATGATAAGTTCACAACAGTTTTAACAAATAACTTCAAAGATGAACTTGAAGGTATTTTGACTGATGCTGATCTCGATGCAAAGAAGATTGAAGAGATATTGGCTAAAGTAACAGCCAAGGAAGAAAGCGGTCTTGGTGTTGCAAAGAGACGTATCAACTTTGATGAAAGCTTTGTAGATACAGAAACAGGACTAAGATTCACAGACTTGCTTGAGAATAACACTGAACAGATTATGGTTCGGTATGCTCGTCAAGTTGGTGGAGCTTCTGCCGCTGCTAAGTTTGGCTTTGAAACGCCTCAGAGCTTAATTAATCATATTCAGAAAACAGCAGATAAAGCATTCCAGTCAGGCGCATTGTCTGAGGGAGCCGCTAAGTCTGCCAGATCTAATGCTGAGAACTTGGCTAATCAGATCCTCGGCAGACCTAATGAGCAACACGGAACTCTGCAACAATTCGCGCAGTACCTGATGGACTATGAATACATCAGAACTTCAGGTGGTTTCGCGTTAGCGTCTCTCCCTGAGATGCTGATAACCACTGCAGAGAATGGTCTTGATGCTGTCTTAAAGCACACACCAATGGCGAACAAGTTCATTAAGGATATTCGTAAAGGCGTTAAGCCTGATGAAGAACTCCTCAGCGTCTTGGAAAGCTTTGGCATTGGTCGTGACATCGACATGATGAATGCCTTTGTCAGGATTGCTGAAGACGATGCACTCTCAGAAAACCTAAGCAAGGGTGTGAAAGTATTGAACGCTGGAAAGCGTGTAGCTGGTTTGGCCTCTGGTCTTCCTCAGCTTACAAGATTTTCACAAGTTTTAGCAGGTAAATCAACCATTCAAAGATTCACAGATCTTGCATACAAGAATAAACCTGTGAAGCTTAAGCAATGGCTGAAACAACTGGGCTTTGCGAATGAAGCTGATCTTGAGAATGTCTTTGTAGGTCTACGCAAATATACGACAACCCATCAAGGCTTCACAAAGAACAGAACCGTTGTTGGACTTGATTTTAACTCATGGATGAAAGAAGACCCTGTCGCTGCAACAAGATTTATGCACGCTGTAGCACGAAGAGTTAATCATCAGATCCAGCGCAACTTGCCTGGTGAAACTCCTGAGTTCATGTCTAAGACTTGGGGCAAGCTATTTACTCAGTTCCAAACCTTTGGGATTGCAGCATACGGTAAAAAGACACTCAATGCTGTAGCCCGTAGAGATATGGAGTCTGCTGTGGCTATTGGATACACAATGGCTGGAGCAGCTATGGTTTACGCTGCAAGGATGTACGTCATTGCTCAGGCTAAGGATGACCCTGAAGGATTCTTGAGAGAACGTCTCTCTCCTGAGAACATGGTGAAAGCCTCTATTCAGAGATCAGGTTTCGCTTCTGTCTTACCAACAATCGTTGATCATGGTCTTGGCTTTACAGGTCAGGATAGGATCTTCAACGATTATGCTAGAACCTCTGGCCTTGATGTTGGTGGTGTTGAATCTATTCCCGCTGCTCAGACTGTTCTCAATCTTGGAAAGACTGCTGGAGCTGTGAAAGACGCAGTAGTTGATGGAGATCGAATAGAAGAAAAAGACGTTCGAGCTGCTACAGACACGTTGCCTCTAAGACGCTTACCAGGAATCAACTTCCTCTTTGAATCATTAATAAACGAGTTCCCGCAACGGGGACGCGAAAGATAAGGACTTAATAAAATGGCTGATAGTTTTGTCCAGTACACCGCTTCTGGTAGTACTGATACATTCAGTATCCCTTTCGGATACCTAGATTCATCTCATATTACCGTTAAGGTCGATAATGTCAGTGTAGCTTTTACGTTACCATCATCCTCTCAGGTGCAGATAACATCTGGGAATCCTTCGGCTGGTGCTATTGTAGAAGTAAGCAGAACAACTCCTCGTGATAATCGTGAGATTGTCTGGCAAAACGCAGCCAACCTTACAGAGAGTGATCTTAATACTTCTGATTTACAATTCTTGTACATTACTCAAGAAGCTTTTGATTCTACGTTTAACAACCTAGCTCTTGCATCAGACGATACATGGGACGGTGATAACAAACGTCTCAAAGATCTTGCAGATCCTGTAAACGGTCAAGACGCTGCAACCAAGAACTATCTTGATAATCTCTCAGCGTCTGAACTCACCCAAGTTGTTCAGGCTCGTAACAAAGCTGAGCAATGGGCTGAAGAAGATGAAGATGTTGAAGTAGAGACAGGAGAGTTCTCTGCTAAGCACCACGCTATTAAAGCAGCAGCCAGTGCATCTCAACTTCCACAGAACAATTTCATGGCTTCGACAGCTCCAACAGCTACAGATGATTCAAGCTCTGGCTATTCTGTGGGGTCTCGTTGGGTCGATCTGCTTATAGATGAAAGTTATATTTGTGTGGACGCAACGGTCGGGTCTGCTGTGTGGATCAATAGTACGCTAACGATTGAAGAGCTTGGAAGTCTTGCGGTTTTGAATGATGTTTCATTTGCGAACCTGAACGCTGCGGCTGTTGCTTCTCAAGTGGAGGCAGAAAGTGGTACGGCTGCGGATAAGCTGATGACACCTCAGAGGACTTCACAGGCTATTGATGCCTTAACGCCTCCAGCCACAGGTAATTTACTTGAAAGCCAGATATTCACCTCTTCTGGGACATGGACAAAGCCAGTAGGCTGTAATGCGGTTAAAGTTACTATTGTTGGAGGTGGAGGAGGCGGCGGAGGTGCTAGTGGCACGGGCGGCACAGGAGGCACGTCTTCCTTTGGTTCTCATTGCTCTGCAACTGGAGGTACTGGTGGTGTAAGCCGCAACCAAATAGCAGCGCGTGGAGGTGCTGGTGGTGTCGGCAGTAATGGGGACTTGAATATAAAAGGCGGTGCTGGTCAATCTTCTGTTTGGGTAAGCACATCACATCGTATGGGCGGGTCTGGTGGTAATTCAACACATGGTGGTGGCGGGCGCGGAAACACAAACTTAAATAACAGTGAAGCTGGCGGCGTTTATGGCGGTGGAGGCGGTGGTGGTGCTGATTCTTCTGGCACTTGCGGGGGTGGTGGCGGTGGCGGCACAGCCATTAAGCGTATTACATCGGGTCTTGGTGCTACTGAAGCAGTAACAGTAGGTGCTGCTGGTGCTGTGCCGCCCGGTGGTGGTGGTGCGTCTAACGGTGGTTCAGCAGGAATCGTCATTGTCGAAGCATATTCATAAAAACTCAAACTCTTAACAAAAGGAAAAATAACATGGGTGCAGTAGCAATCTTAACTGTTCTCTTGGCTGGTCTTGCGATCAACAACGAGAACGCAGAAACAAAAGTAAAAAACTTTGATGACCTGAAAGTCGCAGTCGAAAAGACGATTGATGAAGTCAAAGAACGTGAAGGCTTTGTGTCTTTCAAACTAAACGATTAATCACGGAGAAGGTCATGCACAGGGTAGAAACAGTTCAAAGTACAGTCTCATACGGGACTGCAGCGGGAGGGATAGCTGCCGTTAACTTTCTAGATTCAATGGCAGGAATGGCAGAGTCCATAACCCTCATCGTGGCTTGTACGGCTGTTGTCGCCCGAGCACTTTACGACATCATCCGCTTAGTCCGTTTAATCAAAAACAAAAAGGAAAAGTAATATGTTTGATTTAATCTCTCAATACACACCTGAGATCATCTCTGCAGTCCCTGGCGTTCTCGCGCTGGGTATCGTCTGGTTCGTAAACAGTGCCAAGAATGACGGTAAGGAAGACTGGAAAGACGATGTGATCAAGGTTCTTTCTGAAACTATTGCAAAAACTGAAGCAAAGCTCGAAGAAAAAGAATAATCATGGCCTATTCATTTGGACGGAGATCCCGTCAACGAATGAAAGGTGTCCACCCTCTTTTAATTAAATGCGCTGAAAAAGCATTATCTTACGGAGTTCTCGATGCCACTGTAGTCCCTTACGGCGGCTTGAGAACTTTGGAAGATCAAAAGAAACTTGTGGCTCGTGGGGCTTCTAAAACCCTCAACAGCCTCCACAGAGAGCAAAGCACAGGATACGGTCATGCGATTGATCTTGCGCCTTACCCTGTGGATTGGAGTGATACTTCAAGATTCTTCATGTTCGCCACATTAATGTTCAGAGCCGCCGCAGAGCTAGGCATCCCCTTAGAATGGGGAGGCCACTGGAAGACTTTCAAAGACTTCCCACATTACCAATTACCACGAGGATTTACAGGATGACTTTCATTAAAGAATTTTTCGCACAGTTGTTCGGGAAATTATTGGGCTATAGCGATTTCCTTATCGGGTTCTTCGCTGGAAAGAAACAGTCTGAATACCAAACAAAGGAATACGAAGCCGATGTCTTTAAGAAACAACGTGATATTGCCAATTCTGGCGACAGTGATCCTATTGCCAGGATGCGCGACAACGAACTTTAGTTCTTCCGTAATCCCTGAATATCCCACAGCGGGTTCTGAGGTTGCTGAGGAGCTTTCAGATCAATGTGGTGGTGACAGTTTAAAAGACTGTCCTGCGATTAAACGATGGCTTCAGAGGCTGGATAAGTTCGTTCAGCAACTCAACGCAGCAAAGGAATAAACATGGAAGACAAATTAACCGAATTATTTGACCTGTTATGTGATGATTTCAAGAAACAGCTTGAAGAAGGAACGCTGAGTTCTGCAGACCGCAAGAGCTTGCTGGAGTTTCTGAAGGAGAACCAGATCAACTGTGTCGGATACAACAACCAGAAAATCAACAGCATCGTAGAGAGCTTACCATTCGATGAGAATGTCGAAGGTCTCAGATCAATTAACCAATAAGGAAAAACAAATGCCAAGCCAATTTGAAAAACTAGCACACCCTGATAATGCAGATGCTGTCACCCCAAACAACAGCACAGATCTTACGAATAAAGGAATTTTATATGTCGGTACTGGTGGGAATATCAGCGTCATTACAGCAGGTGAACAGACCGTGACATTCTCCAATGTTCCTGATGGTGCTTTCATCCCTGTGTCTATTGCCCGAGTTAATGCCACAGGCACGACAGCCTCCAACATTTTAGTTTTGTATTAAAGACCAACAATAGGATTTCTCTATGTTTTTATCATTAGGATCGACTTGCTTGAGCCAAGTGAAGGCTGGGAGTTTAGAAAGTTTTGTCCCTACAGATATTCCAAATATGCAGTTGTGGCTTGATGCGTCTGATGCTTCCACTATTACTGAGGTGGGTGGTAATGTATCTCAATGGGACGACAAGTCAGGCAACAATGTTTATGCCTCTCAAGCAGTTGGTTCTAAACAGCCTTCATACGGAACCGATGTAACAGGTGGATTTATTGAATTTACTGGAACAGGTAACGCAGCCGCCGCTGCTCCTAACTTTTTAGACCTAGCATCAAGAATAAATGGAAAATCTGTTTATTTTATTGCTGACCATGATGGAACAGATCTTTCAATGGTAATCTCAACCCGCCTATCAAGTGGAAATAGTTACATATTCTTACATACGAGTGGCTACGCAATCAGTATGGACGGCGCAGCGAGTGATGTAGGATCTTGGTATATGGACGGTACATTCCAAGCTACAGGAGGTAACGTAGGAACAGCAGGTGTTATAGGTTCTTTAACTAGACAACATACTGTTATTTTCTCAAATGGAGACCCAAGACAGGGATTCGATTTGATCGGAGCTTTTTTTTCAACTGATTTATGCGGCTTTGGTGGAAAAATCAGGGAAGTTCTTGTTTACGATGAATATCATTCAACGTCCCGACAACAGCAG
>Ga0181380_1000940_pt1 | contig 12906 bp, 15 predicted proteins | sample 3SPOviralmetaG_FD_130116 | JGI IMG/M metagenome (GOLD analysis project Ga0181380, IMG submission 130116) | Marine viral communities from the oligotrophic San Pedro Time Series (SPOT) site, San Pedro Channel, CA, USA - 3 SPOT_SRF_2009-08-19 | ecosystem: Environmental > Aquatic > Marine > Strait... | reverse complement strand
TGGACAACGTGGGGCAAAGATGCCTACGCAAAACTCCAAGCCTCTAATAAACGATAGCAATATCTAAATCACACGAAACAGACCGCCATTTGGCGGTTTTTTTTCGCCCATACAAAAGGTAATTAATCATGGCAGCAACAACCAGTACTACTCTTGACGATCTCTTTGTCAATATTATCGCTCAGGCGCGGTTCACCGCAGAAGAGCAATCACTCATGCTTGGCCTAGTCACTCAATACAACATTGGGTCTGAGGCGGGTAAAACAATTCAAGTACCAAAGTATCCTGCAATAGCCGCAGCAGATTTGACTGAAGGTTCTGATATGTCATCCACGACTGTTAGCACTTCATCTGTCTCTGTTACTGTTGGTGAGGTTGGAGCGCAAGTTCTTCTCACAGACGTAGCAAGTATGGGTGCTGGCAACCCTGCTGTTGAGTTGGGAACTGTTCTTGGTAACGCTATTGCGACTAAGATGGATAAGGACTTGATCGCTCTGTTTGATGGATTCTCATCTTCATTTGGATCAGCTGGTGCAGAGACTACTGTTGCCGATCTGTTCAAAGCAGCCGCTACTTTGCGAGCTAACAAAGTTGTTGGCCCAATGGCAGCCGTTGTGCATCCTTTCCAAGCGTTTGCAATCAAGTCTGGCCTAACTAACACGTTTGCTAATCCAAACGGTGGTGATGTTCAGAATGAGGCAATGCGAACTGGATACGTTGGAACAATTGCGGGCATCGATGTGTATGAGTCTGCAAATATCACTGTTGACGGATCAGGTGACTGCAAAGGTGCTGTATTTGCACCAGAAGCAATTGCTATCGCAATGAAGCGTGACTTTAACATTGAGCCACAGCGTGACGCATCTCTACGCGCCATAGAGTTAAATGCAACTGCCGTTTACGGTGTTGCAGAGCTAGATGACTCTTACGGTGTTGAAATCCTTGGTGATGCAACCTTGTAAGCTAAATAAGCCTCATCCTTTCGGGGGTGGGGCTTTTTATTTGGAGGAACTATGGCAATCACCTATCGAGGCGAGAAGTTTGAGGGCTATAACAAGCCTAAGAGAACACCAAGCCACGGATCAAAAAGCCATGCGGTATTAGCAAAACAGGGTGACAAAATTAAATTGATTCGCTTTGGTCAGAAGGGCGCAGATAACAAGCCGCCAAGAAAAAACGAGAGCGAGTCAGATAAAGCAAAAAGGCGATCATTTAAAGCACGATTTGCAAAGCAAATTGCAAAGGGTCGTAAAGACAAAACAGCATCGGCAGCATATTGGGCTGACAAGGTTAAATGGTAATGGCATTTTCATCAGACGCAGATTTACTGGCAATCGCTCCAGACATATTGAGCCTTGGTATTGATTCATTCTCTACAGAACACGCAAAGGCGCAGTCAGATATAGAAAGGCATATCCGGGCTAATTGGTGGGATAAAAGAGGCTTTTCTGGCGAGCTAAAGCCACAGTATCTAACAGACTCGCAGTGGACTCGATCAAGTGCCTATCTGGTTCTCTGGAAGTACGCTCTACCTCAACTTACTAATTGGGTTGATAACGATAGATTCTTGGGAATGATTGATTTTTACAAGTCACGTTATGGCGAGGAAATTGAGGCTGTCTTTAAAGACGGTGTTGAGTATGACGATGACAATGACGGAACCATTGATGAGGATGAGAAAACCCCTATTAACGATGGTCGGCTTGTTAGGTAATGCAATTTAACGTCCAGATAAAGCCTAAAGATATTGCCAAGCGCGTTCAGAAGCGCGGCAGAGCATTAAGAAACAGCATTAAGTTAGCGTTATCAAGAACGGCTCAACAGGGCATTGTAATAATTGAAGATAATATTGACGAAGGCAAAGGTTACAAAGGCCCTTTTAAAAAGTATTCCACAGGCTATGCAAAAGCTAAAAAAGAAGGTTGGCCAAGAACAAAAGACAGGCGTTCATTTTCAGGCGATCCAAGCGGTGATGTAAATTTAACTGTCTCAGGGTTGATGCGAGGCGCACTGACAACAAAAGCCAATAGTAGTAGAGCAGAGATATTCTTTTCTAACGCAAACGCCAACAAGAAAGCCGCCTTTAACAATAAAAGCCGTCCGTTTATGGGCTTTAACAGGCGTGATGAAAAGCGTTTAAGAAACGTCTTTGAGAGGAACCTAGCATGAGTGTTCGAGAGTTAATTGCTGAGAATATCGTTCAAACGCTAGAGGATGTTCATACACCAATACGGTTGTCATACATAACCCGGCAACCTTTTGATTTTGACAAATTATCCAACGCACAGTTTCCGGCTGTTCTAGTAAGAACGGCTGATGAGAATCGTGAAGATTCTACCGTGGGCGGCTCAATCGGCAAGCGCATGGGAACTATTAACTATGAACTGGTTTGCTTTGTAAAAGGCAAGGAAATAGACCAGGCGAGAAACAATATCATCGAGACTATAGAAGAGGGTCTGGATGTTGACAGAACTAGAGGCGGTCATGCGTTAGATACGCAGATTGTTTCTATAGAAATTGACGAAGGTCAAATCGATCCCATTGGTGGGGTTATTTTAACGGTTCGCGTGATGTATCAATACACTCGCGGCACAACATAGAGGAAAGGCAAGATGGCAACAGTAACAGGTCAATCAGGTGTCGTGAAGATCAACCTACATGGGCAAGCAGTTGCTCTTGTTGGAGAGGTAAGATCATTCACAATGAACTTAAATAATGCTCTTTTAGAAGTTACTAAAATGGGCGATACGGGCAGAAATTACACTCCATCACTTGATGAGAGTGACGTTTCTATTGATTGCTATTGGGATGAGGCAGATGCTCAACAGTTGGTTCTTGATCCGGGTGCAAAAATAGATTTTGAATTAAGCCCAAGCGGAACTGCATCAGGTTCAAAAAAATATACTGGAACAGCGTTTAACGTATCGAGCAAATCAATTACTGCATCGTTTGATGGCATGGTTGAGGCAAGCTTTAGTTTCCAAGGCGGTACAGTAGCTGAAGGGGCACACTCCTAATGGGTTTGGCTAGGGAGTTAAGAGCAAGAAGAACGATACCTCTGCGCGAGGTGGTTGTTGAGGCTTGGTCTGATGAGAAAGGCGTACCGTTCAAGCTCTATTGCGGTTCTATTAGCTGTTATGACTTAAATGAGTTGCAAAAAAAGCATCCTAAGTTTCTTGAGAATACGACAGTCGGAGCAATGGTTGATCTGATTCTTATGAAGGCAATGGATGAGTCTGGTGAGAAACTGTTTACCTCTGCTGAAGATCGTATCGATCTGATGGGTGAGGAGACAACGGTGATCTCTGAGATTGCTAACCAGATGTTTGCAGAGATTGAAAGTCCAGAGATAGCTGAAAAAAACTAAGACGCGATCAATCGAGGATGAATCTTTTGTCTTTGGCTGATCGCTTGCACATGAGTATTTCTGACGCTGAACAAATGCCAGTAAACCATTTTAATGAATGGATGGCGTATTTCAAAATAATGAGTGAGAACAATGGCTGAAAACGTAAAAATTACGATTAGCGCAATTGATAAAACCAAGAAAGGCTTTGGTTCAGTTGGTCGCGCATTAGGCGGTTTGACTAAGTCTATATTTAGTATGCGTACAGCGTTGGTTGGAGTTGCAGGTGCAGCCGGGTTTGGTTTACTTGTCCGATCCTCATTAAATGCCACTGACTCATTAGCTAAGACTGCATCAAAGATAGGCACAACCACTGAAGCTTTAAGTGGTTTACGTTTTGCGGCAGAAATAACTGGTGTTGCTACGACCACTATGGACATGGCTTTGCAAAGGTTTACACGTAGAACAGCAGAGGCCGCAAAGGGTACAGGCGAGGCAAAAGGCGCGTTGCAAGCATTAGGCATTAACGCAACAAAGCTAATTGACTTACCGCTTGATGAAAGGATGCTTGTCCTTGCTGATGCGTTTGCTAAACAAACAAATGAATCACAAAAACTTGCATTAGCTTTTAAGCTTTTTGATAGTGAAGGTGCTGCACTTGTTAATACGCTAAGTCTTGGCCGAGAGGGGCTTTCTGAGTTGCTTGGCGAGGCTAGAGCGTTAGGGGTTGTTATGTCCTCTAGCGCGGCAAAAGGAGTTGAAAACGCAACAGACTCTCTTACAAAACTCAAAGCAATTACTAAAGGGCTAAGAGATCAATTTGTTGCAGCCCTTGCGCCTGCTATAGAGTCATTGACAACGCAATTTACAGATTTTTTCAAAGAAATTGCAGAGAAAAAAGGCGGTGTTGAGCAGTTCGCAAAAGACATGGCAAAAGCTTTTTTAAATGCAAGTCTTGTTGTCGTAACATCTTTAGATACGATCTTGACAAATGTTGGACTTACTTTTCAAGCATTTAGAGAGAACATTCAAAAATTTAGAGAAGCTGTAAACAAATTTGAAATCAGTGCATTAGAACGAAAAATAAACAGACTTCAAGAAGCTCTAGATATAGTAATGCCGGGCAATGGTCAAGAACCTCAAGAATTAAGCTTTCTTCAAAGAATAAAATTTGGGGTTAAGACTTCTACACCTACTGAGTTGGATATTGCAACTTTAGCACTTCCTATTCAAAAGGAACTCGATACACTTAGAGCTAAATTAGGAGAAACTTTAACTCCTATCGATTTATCAAACGTAATTGACGTTGTAGGCTTTGAAAAAACTATTAACAGCCTGATTGCAATTATAGATGGTGGAGGCGATGGCAAAGGTTTAACTAAAACTGTAACTGAATCTGTTAGCAAGATACGGCAAACATTTTTAGACTGGCAAGACAGTTTAGGTGATGTTGATTTAGCGTTACAAGATGTTGCTAAAAAAGGCATGAACCAATTTACTGATGCATTTACTGATGCAATTACTGGCGCAAAAAACTTTGCAAGCGCGATGAAAGATATGGCTAAGTCAGTTGTTGACAGCCTTATAAAAATGCTTGTTCAGTATTACATTACAAAGCCTTTATTCGATGCGATAACTGGTAGCTTTGGCGGTCAATCATCATCTAACATTGAAGGCAGCGCTAACTTTGTTGGCCCTACGTTGCCATCTCTTAATGGCGGTGGATTTACTGGGTACGGCTCACGATCTGGAGGCGTAGACGGAAAAGGCGGTTTCCCTGCAATTCTTCACCCTAATGAGACTGTAATTGACCATACAAAGGGTCAGTCATCAGGTGTTGTTGTTCAGCAAACGATTAACGTAACCACAGGCGTACAGCAAACGGTACGTGCTGAGATCGTTCAGTTAATGCCCCAGATAGCTCAAGCCGCTAAAGGCGCTGTAGCAGATGCTAGATTGCGCGGTGGTAACTTCTCTAAAGCAATGGCAGGAGCATAACAAATGCCTTTATCATGGCCAACAAATCCAGTTACAGGAGCGCTTGTTGGCATTCAAAATATGTCAATGAGATTACGCAGAGTGGTTGCTGTTTCTGAGTCACCGTTTACTTTGGATACACAGGTATATACTCATCAGGGTGCGCGATGGGAAGCTGAAATATCGTTGCCGCCATTAAGTCATGCGGAGGCTAGAAGTGTTGAAGCATTTATTGTCGGCCTTAAAGGAAGAGAAGGTACTTTTACTTTTGGTAATCCTTTACATACAGGCACTGTGTCGAATAACGGTTGTGATTCTGCAAGCATAAGAGCTGAATCATTAACGCTTACATCAGGCGCACAGGCTATTCCGGCAGGGACTTACTTTGAGATAAATAATTATCTCTATATAACAACTGAGGACAAGGCAGGTGGATCGACTACGTTAAACTTCCAGCCGCCTTTGCGTATTGCTATTACCTCAAATCAACCTGTCGATTTTAGCTTACCGAAAAGCACTTGGCGCATGACCTCTAATGAAATTGGTTGGTCGATAAACGAAGCCAGTATGTACGGTTTTACATTCGCTTGTTGTGAAGCCCTATGAGTAGAACATTAACTACTGCAATGAGCAACGCACTTGTTGCTGATACGGTTAGACCTATCTACCTTGTCAATATGGAGTTTGATCAAAATATTGCGGCAGGTACTTTTGTTACAGGTCATAAATATAAGATCGTAAGTCTTGGTGATACTGATTTTACAGCTATTGGAGCAAGCGCGAACACGGTTGGAGTGACTTTTACTGCAACTGGTGCAGGTTCAGGTTCTGGAATTGCAAGTGAAAGCCCTGCCGAATTAAACGTCTGGTCTGGTGTCGGTGATTTAACCTATGGCGGTGAAACTTATCTTGGCGTAGGTGACTTGCTCGGAATTAGTCAGATACAAGAAACCTCTGACATATCTGCTTCTGGAATGAATGTTAGCATTACAGGTGTTAAATCTTCTTTTCTTGTTATTGCAAAAGATCATGAATACCAAGGTCGCCCAATTACTGTACGCCTTGGTGCTTTTAATGCATCTGGTTCGTTAGTTAGCGATCCGATTATTGTTTTTAGTGGTTTTATGGACACTATGACAATTGCAGAGAATGGCGAATATTCGACAATTACGATTGCGGCTGAAAACAAACTGGTAGCATTTGAAAAAACGAAGGTTAGGCGCTATACAGCAGAAGATCAAAAGATTGACTATCCTACTGATAAAGGCTTTGAGTTTGTTACTGCGATTGTAGAGAAACAAATTATGTGGGGTCGTCCAACTGGATCATCACAAAACGGCTCAACAGGATCATCAGGAAATCGAGGTGGAGTAGGAAATAACGGTGATTGGACTGCGGCATGATTATAGCGCACGAGTGTCTAGCTAACGTCAAAGAAGACATGAAACCTTTGCTTGAAAAGCATTGGGAAATGGTGGCGTTAAATCAAGGAACAATAAAGCTAAATCCTGATTGGGAAGAATATGCTCGATTAGATGCCGCTGGTATACTAAGAATATTTACGGCAAGACAAAATGGCGAGTTGGTAGGGTATTGTGTTCTTATAGTTAACAAAAGTCTGCATTATAAAGATCATATATTTGCTAATAACGATGTTGTTTTTGTTTTGCCAGATCACAGAGCAGGTGCTACTGGTTACAAGTTAGTCAAGTATGCAGAAGATCACTGCCGAGAAAATGGCATATCTTTATTAAACATCAATACTAAAGTTCACATACCTTTTGATGATCTTATGGTCGGAATGGAGTTTGATCTTATTGAGCGCATTTACTCTAAATGCTTTAAGGATTAATTAATGGCGATTACCTTTGTAGCAGGATTAGCATCTGTCGGATCAGCAATGATTGCGGCAGGTGGTCTTATCTCTATAGGCGCGGCATTTGGTGCTTTTGCTATAGGCGCAGGTTTATCTTTAGTTTCTCGCGCTCTTGCTCCTAGTCCAGATTTAGGCGCACAAATGGCAGGTCAATCTGTTATGACTAGAGACGCGGCACATTCGCGTAAGATTGTTTATGGTCGTGCGCGTATTGGTGGCAATGTCGTTTACTTAGAGTCTACTGGCACAGATAACAAATACCTTTGGCTAGTGACTGCAATTGCAGGGCATGAGATAGATGCGTATGAGCAAGTATGGTTTAACGATCAAAAGGTCTGGGAAAACGGTAATTTTACCTCTGCTTGGGCAACACAAGGAGACTCGTCTACCTCACCTTACATTAATTTGAGTTTTCATTTAGGTAATCAAACAACTGCTGACAGTGGTCTAAATGCCGCATCTACAAAGTGGACTGATAACCATAAGTTATTAGGCACAGCTTATATGGTTGTTAAGTTAACCTATGACCAAGAAAAGTTTGCTCAAGGTTTGCCAAACATATCTACGGTAATTCGTGGTAAAAAGGTACTTGATCCAGAGACAAGCACAACTGCATGGTCACAAAATCCTGCGCTGTGTATTTATGATTATCTACGTGATACAAAATACGGTTTAGGAGAGACTGCTTCTAATATTCTTACAAGCTCTGTTAATACAGCTAAAGACGTATGTGATCAAACAATTAATCTGTCGGCAGGTGGCACACAAGCTCGATATACGATGGACGGAGTTATTGACACTGGTAATTCTATCAAGGCTAACATAGAGAACATGACAGGAGCTATGATTGGACGATTAGTCTACTCAGGCGGTAAATTTGAATTACACGCAGGTCAATACGTAGCTCCTACAGTTACGATAGATGAGTCAATGATTATTGGCGAGATAAGCGTTCAAACTAAGCAATCAAGGCGCAACGCATACAATGGTGTTAAAGGCGTATTTCTTAGCGAGACTGATAACTACATACTAGCAGACTATCCAGCACAAATATCTAGCACTTATGCCGCGCAAGATGGCGATCCTATCTACCTAGATATGCCTTTGCCTTACACGGTTAATAATATACGCGCTCAGAGGCTTGCAAAGCTGGCTCTACAGCGTTCTAGGCAACAAGAAGCCATAACTATACCCTGCAACTTAAATGCGCTTAAATTTAAAATAGGCGACAATATCAGCGTTACTAATACCCGACTAGGTTACTCAGGTAAAGTGTTTGAAGTTGTTGGCTATTCGATGGGCTTTAGTTCGGATCAAATGGTTGTTAATGTCGAAGCAATAGAAACAGCGGCAAGCATATGGGATTGGGCAACATCTGACGAAGAGGTATTTTTAGGCGCAGGTGAAGTTGATATCTACGATGGCACTACTACGACAGCTCCAACAAATTTACAAATTGCAGGTGATACGTTTGTATCGGCAGATGGTACTTTTAACGCGTCATTTAATGTTAGTTGGACAGCAAGTGCTGATGCCTTTGTAGATCATTACGTTGTTGAATGGAAGAAAACTTCTGCCAGTGATTACTTTTCGCAAGCAACAAAAACATCACCTTTGCAAATTATTAATCTTGAAAATAGCGCACAATATAACGTAAGAGTTAAAGCAGTAAACGAATTAGCTGTATCTAGTTCTTATCTTACATCTACACCAACAGCCGCTGTTGACACTACTGCTCCCAGCGCACCAACATCTGCCTCAGCAACAGGTGTATTTGCACAGATTAATTTAAGTTGGACAAACCCTGCACAAAAAGATTTTAGTCACGTTGATGTGTATCGCTCTGACACATCTAATGGTACTTATACGCTTATAGGTAATACTGACGGAACTACATTCCAAGACGGTAATTTAGGTAATGCGGCTACTAAATTTTATAAATTAAAAGCAGTAGATTTTACTGGTAATGCATCTGCTTTTAGTAGTGAAGTTACTTCTACAACCACGCAGATTCCAACAGGTAGCATTGCAGATAACGCAATCGGAACGGCTCAGATAGCAGATGACGCTATTACTATAGATCAGATAGCAGATGATGCAGTATCTACCGCGCAAATAGTTGATGACGCAGTAACAAATGCATTAATTGCTACAAACGCTGTTGACCAAGGATCTATTGCGGCTAACGCAGTGACTGCAACGGAAATTGCCACTGATGCAGTAACGGCTAATAAAATATTAGCAGGTAGTATTACGGCAGGAAAAATAGCCGCTGACGCTGTTACAGCTACAAAAATAAGTGTAGATGATTTGTCTGCGATTAACGCTGACTTAGGAACTATTACCGCAGGTTCTATTGACGGTGTAACAATTAAAATAGGTTCAGGCGAAAGTGTATTTAAGGCTGATACTAATGGTATTTATTTAGGTAATGAAACTTTTGCAAACGCAGAGTTTAGAGTAAGCCCTGCTGGTGCAGTTACGGCTACTTCAGCAACTGTATCAGGCGCTATAACTGCAACGTCTGGCTCTATTGCTAACGGAGTTACTATTGGCGGTACAGCCGCAAGCACAGTAACAAGCGGTGCCGCCGCTGGAGCAACAGCAAATCAAGACAGTACTTCTACAATATTAGGTGGAAATTTAACAGGTACAGTTAACAATGTAGCGGCTTCAACGGTAACTTCAGGTGCAAATGCTGGGGCAACTGCTTTACAAGATGCTGATACAGGAGTTGATCTTGGACTTACAGGCGGCTCTATCTCTGGCATTACTATTTCTGCAACAAAATTGTATGAAGGAACAGGGACTTTTAACAGCGCTAACACTGGGTTTTATTTAGACAATACTGGACAGTTTAGTTTAAAAGACAAATTATCATTCAACGGTACAGCTTTGACAATAGATGGCGGTGGTACGTTTAGTGGGGCTTTATCTGCGGCAAGCGGCACTTTTACAGGTGCGCTTTCTGGCGGCACTATATCTATAGGATCAAGCAACAGTATATTTAAAGCTGATTCAAATGGTATATATTTAGGAAACGCAACATTTGGATCAGCACCTTTTAGGGTTACACCTGCTGGAGTTTTGACATCTACTTCTGGAACTGTAGGTGGCTTTACTCTAAGCAGTACATCTCTTGTCGCTGGCACTGGAACAACGAGAGTATCGCTTAGTACGGCCGATGGAATACATTTAGGCAACAATACTTTTGCATCTGCGCCATTTAGCGTCAACAGGTCTGGAGATTTAGTTGCAACAAGCGCAACAATTACAGGTGCTTTGACGTTGACAAATGTTGACGGAACGACTGTTGAGTATAACGGTGGAAATCTACAGGTTGGTACTGTCCAAACAGGTAATATTGCTGACAATGCAATTACTGCAAGTCAGATTGCGGCTGATGCAGTAACTGCAACTGAAATTAATGTTGCTAACCTTGCGGCTATTAGCGCAAACATGGGAACAATAACAGCAGGTTCTATCTCATCTAATTTAATTACTGGTGATGTCACTGAGGTTTATCCCATAGGACAGAGATATTACACAGATTTAACGTCATCAGCTGTTGTGATGGGTTCTTTTAGTTTGCCAGCACCAACAAACGGAATTGCTAAAAGAAACAAAGTTGATTTATCAGTGCAGTTTAGAGTAGAAAACGCAGGTCAAACAGGAGCAAATACTGGTGCTTTTATTAGACTTGAAGTTCAAAAAAAGAGTAAAGGTCAAAATGCAACTGAAGTTACTACAAGCTCGGTAAAAGTTGTTGTTGAACCTGAATCAATACCATATCAACAGATTATAAGTATTGCAGGTAATCAATTAGATAAAATTGATTTGGCAGGTGGCGTTGCGGCAAACGATGATGCATCAGGTACTTATGAACCTGCATCTATGTACGCGCTATATTACGATGCAGTTTCAGATAAAACATTTATGCAAATAAGTGCATTTCAAAATGTATTTAGCACTGGCGATGATCTTTATTACGATGAAGATAAGTTTGCAAGTTCAGGGACTTGGGTCAGCCCCAGTATCGCTGAAGATTTTAACGTGCATACACCTGAAGATTATGGATCAGGCACAGCTTATCAATCTTTTTATATTCCGTTTAAAATGAGTTATGGGCAAACAACGACAGCCTCAAATTATAGAGTCACTTGTTTAGTTAATAACGCACAATCTAATGTTGTCTATGAAATAAGAAGAGCCATTGGAACGCTGGAGAATATATCGTGATAAGAGTTGGCTACGTAAAAACAGATGGTACAGAAGTTATACATGAAACGGTAAGCGGAGCAGTCAATGCAAAAAATTCTGTTGAGGCTCTTAAATCATCAAAATCTGGTGACTCTTCTGTTTCTTATTTTTATTTAGAATCACAACTAACAAATGTAGACTGGAATAGATATGCGTTTGTTGACCCCTTATAGATTGACAATACAAGTAGTATAATATGCTTATACAAGCAGAGGTTTAAGATGACATACCAATTAGTTAAAGACGATACAGCCCCGCAGATAAAAGCTACCATAACTAGAGATGATACTGGTTCTGCTATAGATTTAACTGGAGCTACAATTAGAATGTATTTCCGTGCTAAAGGTGGTTCAAGTATTCTGTTTACTTTAACTGCTCCTGTCACTGGAGATTATTCAAGTGGCATTGTTTTGTTTTCTTTTTCATCTGGTAATTTAAATATAGATGAAGGTTACTATGAAGGTGAGATAGAAATTACTTATTCTGGTGGGACAGTAGAGACTGTTTATAAAGTGTTAGATTTTTATGTGCGCGGTGATTTCTAATGATTAAAGCCACAATTGCTTTTAAAAAAGCGATTGCCGCAATAAACTTTAAAAAAGCTATTGCAAAGATAGAGTTTGGCAAATTTATTATATTTAATTTTTTTACTTATGCTATTTTTACTACATATAGTAAAGTAAAGTCGTTTAATAAATCTCTTAGTGATTCGCAAGGCGCAACCGATACAGAAGTTCTACACTTAGGTAAAGTTGTTAGCGATACGTCAGCAAGCACAGACACAGCCAGGCTAAGTGTAAGTAAAATCTTATCTGACACTGGATCTGTATCTGATGAGCCAGCATTTGGTTTTGCTAAATTTGCAACAGATTCTAGCAATGTCACACAGAATCAAACAATGGATTTTAACAAATTCATTAACGAAGTATTTGCCGCAACAGATGATTTAGACGGTGAAGCTACTGCTGAAGACGATCAAGAAATGACCTTCGTAAAAGTTAGATCTGATTTAGCAACTTTTACTGAATCAGTAGTTAATGGATTAGGAAAGCCGTTAAGTGATACAATCGGAACAAGCGATTCAGGTTCTATACGCAGTCAAGGTTATTGCGCCTTTGACTATTTTTTGGAAGATTACGTTGGCGCAAGCCAGACTTTTTAGAGGTGATTTATGATTAACGATGATCTAAAGCTACGAGGCGATGTAGCGATAGTTTTAAAAGATAAGGACGGCAATGTAAAAGATAGCCGTGAAATACATAACTTGGTAGTTAGCGCAGGTCTTACTTATATTTGCTCTCGCATGGCTGGTACTTCTTCTAGTGTAATGTCTCACATGGCATTAGGATCAGGTACGACAGCCGCATCCGCAGGGCAAACTGATCTAGTATCGATTCTAGGCTCTAGAGAGGCGTTAGACAGCAGTACGGCTTCTAGCAATACGATT
>Ga0181380_1000939_pt1 | contig 12914 bp, 22 predicted proteins | sample 3SPOviralmetaG_FD_130116 | JGI IMG/M metagenome (GOLD analysis project Ga0181380, IMG submission 130116) | Marine viral communities from the oligotrophic San Pedro Time Series (SPOT) site, San Pedro Channel, CA, USA - 3 SPOT_SRF_2009-08-19 | ecosystem: Environmental > Aquatic > Marine > Strait... | reverse complement strand
GTCTGGTTAGTGACGTCGGCAGTGAATTTTGCAAAGCACAAGCTTTCCATGCAAGAATTTGTTAACCTGTGTGTAGATGTCCTGCATCACGGTAAAAAGAAAGCCCCAACGTAATGTCGGGGCCTTACTCATTTAGATAATATCTGGTCTAATTGTTCCGGCAAGTTTTGGTCAGGGTACTTTGCTAGGAACTTACGGACGCCGTGAATTACTGTTGAGTGATCCATACCAAAAATCATTGCAATCTTTTTATAAGAATAACCCCGTTCTCGGAGAAGACACCAAACATGCCATCGGGCTTCTACAAAGTTTCGTGTCCGGCCGCCGTTTAAAACGTCCCTCTCCGACACAAGTCGCTTCTGGCAAACGTCCCTGACGATCTTACGGGTTTGGGAAGTTACCCCGAACGGTAGCGGCATTAAGCATTATCTCCGGCAACCAGCTCCTTTAGATTAAGGTCCGGTAACAATTCAGTGAGCCTGACGGCAGTATTAAGTGAGGGTTTGTGCTGGCCATTCTCAATGCCGCAAATATGCGCCGGAGTACAACCCAGAAGGTTTGCCAGCTGGACCTGCGTATAGTTTGAGGCTTTACGTGCTTCTCTTAAGTTCATTTTGATGTTCCTTACATTTTCCATTTTTAAAAACAGGGTTGCCACAGACAACCTCCTTTCCCCCAACCATTATGGTGGAGTAACAACGGCGAAACACTAGCCGCCGCTGCCGTCGATACTTCATGCGTATTTTCATTCTGTCACGATCGTTGGCCACGGTTCTATCGGATCATACATCATATAACCAACACCAAAGCCCAGAACAAAACTAACTAGGATCACGACCCACGGATCACGGGACTTACGCATGACGATGCTCCTCGCACCGCTGCCGCTTGCACGGCTTGCCGCATTGCACGGCCTTACCATCGACAATCACCCACCAAACACAACTGCCGGCAGGTGTCTTACCTTTCTTCGGAACATATGTTTCAAAGAAAGGTTTGGCGTGTCGAGCGGGATTGGTCAAAATGGGGGCTCCTTTTCGTTAGGGTCAATCTCAAGTAAATCTTTCGCACGAGCCCGAAGATGTCGGACATCACGCTTACCGTAACTGTCCCACTCAATATCGTCCGCGACGCGAAGTAAATGGACAGCCCGCTCACGACGGGTCTGCCACTCTTTAGGGTTATTCGTCACGATCGATGAACTCCTCTACACGGACCACGGATCCCGTGCCCTGTTCCCGCTCCTGAATGTGTTTGACGTCTTCATCGGTCAGACGAAGATAAACAGATATCTCTTTATCCTTGTCCACGCGGACATTGTAATATTTCATTCGTCATCTCCAAAATGTTCCCAACGGATCTCGTCCTCGTCCAGCGCAACAAAGTCGCCGTCGCCGCAATCTGGGCAACAATACTCGTTGCCCTTGTATCCGGCATATGCCGAACGTTGATCACCGGAACCCAACCAGTCACAGTCTCTGCACCACATCAGATCACCCTTGGTATAGTTGATCCGTTGTGCGCGTTCCCAAAAGCTTAGACTTTCCACCACTCGTCATCCTCCCCAAAATCAAATAGCCGATTAGTGCGATCTTGGATCACGTCGTACAGGCCCGTGAAGATTAAAAGCGAAGCAAAGAAAAGCGAAGCAAAGAAATGCGGGATCGCAATTATGGTTAATAATAAGTTAGTCATGAGTGTTTCCTTTCTGTTAGCCGTAAACAATTTCACCTAGTAAGGCGTACTGCATAAACACATCAGCATCTTCTGCATCGAAGTCTACGGAAGCCCAATCCTTGATTGGCTGGTTACGGTTGAACCTCCAACGGGTCCATTTTCTTAGACCAGTTACGTATGGAGCGATCCCCGTCAGGTGCAGTGCGCGGGTGTCCCCATTTTCAAAGTCGTCTGCGGTTATAAACGCAGTGGTGATAGCCGGTAGCTGTAGGAATTTAGACCGATAGGAAAGTTCGTTACCGTCAACGTCCGAGAGCGCAAACATCTCCAGCCAATGGTTAGAGCCGCCCTCTACCGCAGTGGTAACGAGGTGGTACATCAAGTCCTCTTTATCCTTCAAACGTTGTTCTTTTAAATTCATTGTATTCTCCTCTTAAGTGATGGTATCATATGAAGTGATGCTTGTAAACTAGGAGAGGTGGGGCGACCGAAGTCGCCCCTGTAATGCTATCTGAGGTGCCATTTTAGCCACTCGTCAGACTGAAGCTCGGCGATGTGCCGAGCAACCAGATCTTCAACAGGCCGAGTCTGCACATGTGCTCGAAAACCAATAAACGGCTGGATCTCTTTAATCGTCAACGCCGGCTGCAACCGCGCCGCCGACATGATCGTTGAGCGTAGAAAGAACTCGGCTACAGACTGCGCGGTGATCTCGGCTTGGCCGAGGTGGTGGCACAGGCTGGCCATCTCATTTAACCGAGCCTCGCCGAGAGCCTCTACTTCACTCGCACACATAGCATCAGTGTTGTATGAAAACATTGCTTTTTCTCCTAATTGTCAAACAACTGTCGATCTCCATCGACTCTTATACATTAGCATATAAGTCAGGCTTATACTACACCTATTTCGTCATAGCTGATATGCAACAATGCATAGCTAACCCTCTTTACAAGTCCCACTTAATATGCTAGACTGTAAAGGTCAGCAAAAAACTGGCAGTTGTTTGAAAATCAGGAGAAAAACACATGACAACGCTGAAAATTTACACACACGAACAAGAAGAATTAATCCTGAAAATGGTCGCCGAAGGCAGATCAAATACAGAAATCGGGGCCGTACTGGGCGTCTCAAGAAATGCCATAGCAGGAAAACGAGGCAGGATGGGCCTTAATAATAGACAGGTTATCGTGAAAGAAGACCTAATCTACGCCTCAGAAACACTCAAAGAACCATGGAACCCCGCACGTGACCCACGGCCCGCGGTCCTAGAACAATTAATGAAAGGTTAACCCGCATGAATTGCTGGCATTGCAAAAAACCCCTTACATGGGGCGGAGATATCGACCTAGAAGAAGAGTTCTACGAAAATTATTCCATAGAAACAAACCTCTCATGCTCGAATTGTGGGGCGTTCGTGCTGGTCTACCTGCCGCGGACCACGGACCACGGGTCTGAAGAATAAGCCCTTTCTTTTTGGCCCTATATATAGAAATAGAAATTTAAAAAAAATATTTTTTGTTAAACTACCCGTAATCGGTGTAACCGTGTAACAATAGGCCTAAAACCCTTATATGACGGGGGTTTTGGCCGCTACACCGTCGTTACACTAGGTAAGCAGGGGTGTGAACAAATAGATAAATCGCGTTTTTGCCTTAAGGGGCCTGAAATTTTATTTTATTTTTTTTTAAATTTTGAATTTACTATATAGGGCAGGATGGTAAAAAGGGCCTACTCAATATAATTAACTAGGTTTTGTTTGATGACTGATACACCTAAAAAACGGGGCCGCCCGAAGGTTCAAAAGGACAGCACTTTGACCCGCCGGCAGGAATTGTTTGTGAAAGAACTGGTTTCGAAGGATGGTCAAATTACCATGCGTGAAGCGGCAATCAATGCGGGCTATCCGGCAAGCAGCGCTCACACTCGGGCTTACGAGCTGACTAACCCTAAAATATCACCTCATGTAGTCGCGGCAATTAGGTCCTATCGTGAGGAGTTGGATGAAAAGTACGGGTTGAACTATCAGCGCCACCTACGGGATCTTCAAATCATCCGTGACGCTGCTTTAGAAAATGGCGCTTTCTCGGCGGCTGTGCAAGCAGAATACCGAAGGGGTCAGGCACAGGGCGACATCTATGTGTCTAAGTCCGAGATCCGAACGGGTTCAATTGATAGCATGTCGAAGGAAGACGTTTTAAAAGCCCTACAGGAGGTTAAATCCAGCTATGAGCCGATCACAATCGACGCGACGTTTACCGACGATTCGCAAAAAAACACTTCCGGAAACCGTACAAAAGCGAGAAGCCGACTTTTATCGGCAGATGAAGGACGGGATAACGAAACTTTCACGCAAGGTTATTCTGACGCGGATTGAAACGTGGGCCTCAGCAGGTGTTCCGGACTTAATGATCTGTGATGAAGAGGGTCACTTTCACTTTATCGAGCTGAAGAATACGAGCACTAACGCGGTTGAACTACGTCCCCATCAAGTCGCTTGGGCTTGTCGCCATGGACACGCCAGCTCTTGGATACTTGTTCGTAAACAAACATCGGCGAAGGCCGATCAAGAACTATATCTGTTTAATGGTCACCATGCTGTCGAACTACGCATGGAAGGCCTTCAGGCTGTAGAGCCTGTTTGCCATCAGATAAAAAAATTTAACTGGTCCGAGGTTTTGGACTTGATTACTCGCAGATAATCGCATACCTTGAGGCCTCATCCCTAAAGAAGGAGGTTTTCAATGGGTTTGGACATGTACTTAAAAGGGCGGAAGTGGGTTGATACTTACGCTCACCAACGGACCAAGGTTGACGGATATACAGTGACCAATGTTCAACTGGAAATTGGCTATTGGCGGAAACATCCAGATTTACATGGTTATATTATTAAGCATTTTGCTGGCGGTTTCGACGATTGCCGACCAATCGAGCTGCAATCAAAAGAGCTCCGACAGATTGCTACAGCTATTCGATCTGGCGAGTTGCCGAAAACGGAAGGCCCTTTTTTCGGTAATAGTGAGGTTTATCAATCCAGCATTGACTATGACGCAACCGTTTTCGAACGTGCGGCAGTTTGGATCGATAGCGCGCCACTTTACGATCACATCGTGGAATACGAGGGCAACTGGTAGTGTTTTTTATTATACAAAAGATTGTCGAGTTATGCATTGGACCGGAACAAGCGGAAGCTAACCGGCGTCAGGCTAAAAAAAATAGGCAAATTGCGAAAAACTTAAAAAAGGGAAAAAGAAATGTCAGAAGCTAAAAAAATGGATTATACCGAGGCGCTTCAACTTTTGGCTGAGTTAGTGCGAGACAATGGAACCGGCAAGCACGATAACGCTATACGGTTAATCGCACAAAACACAATTCGGTTGGAAGCAAAGGCGGCTATTTTGACAAGTCAATTAAACCGCCGGCGTGAACAGTTAAGATCGTTTGCTAGTTGACACAATAAAGTCATGCTATATAAACAGAACCGGCGGATAATTTCGCCGGTTTTTTTTGTGGAGGATTACAAATGAACCAAGACTTGAGAAAAATATTAAAACCAAGTGCTCATCTTGTTAATGCAGATCTTCGTGAAGCCGATCTTTATCGAGACAATCTTAGTCATGCTGATCTTCGTGGAGCCAAGCTTCGTGATGCTGTGATTGTTCAGGCCAATCTTTGGCGAGCCAATCTTAGTCATGCTGATCTTAGTTCGGCGGATCTTCGTGCAGCTGATCTTCGTTTCGCCGATCTTAGTTCGGCGGATCTTAGTTCGGCAAATCTTAGTTCGGCCGATCTTAGTTTCGCCAATCTTAAAGGAGCCGATCTTAGTTTCGCCAATCTTAAAGGAGCCGATCTTAGTTCGGCGGATCTTCGTGCAGCGGATTTTTTTGGAGCCGATCTTAGTTCGGCCGATCTTAGTTTCGCCAATCTTAGCGAAGCAAATATTAGACGGGCCTATTTTAATAGGGCGAATCTTTTTGGAACCACTTTTACTAATTTAGAGGTCAGGCAAGGCCCAATCCGATCTGATGGCCATCATTATATTTTGTTTGTCTCTGCTTTAGGGGGTTGTGTTATTCGAGCAGGTTGTCGGACATGGTATGGTCAACATGCCTTCGAAGAGGCACGACAACATTGTCGAGATGCGACACGCGTAGATCTAAAAAAAGAAACTTTCAGAATTCTTGATTTTCTAGAACAGGAATTCAAAGCTATAAAGGAATTGAATGAGGAATATTTCGATCTTTTCAAATAACAACGGCGCCAGTTGACACAATAAAGCCGTGCTATATAAACGGGACCGGCGGATAATTTCGCCGGTTTTTTTATGGAGGTAAAAATGACCATTGAAACTCAAATTTTCTTGACGCATAAATCACGCGTTCAAGGTTTAAGAACACGTGCTGGCATTGTTTCATTGTTGGCCCGGCCAGAATCTAATCCCAAACTAGCCAAGGGCCTCAAGCTTGGCGTAATGTCCGCGCCTTTGCATCTAGCGCCGGCCGACTTGTCGGGTTACGAAGTATGCGCCAAACGTACGCAAGGATGCACGCAAGCTTGTTTACATACCGCCGGCAATCCCGCTCATATGGAAGGCAAGACCCGCGCAAGGATTGCGCGCACTAAATTATATTTCGAGGATCGCGCTTTCTTTATGTCCGTCTTAATTAGCGAAATCGCGGCGCTAGAAAGCAAAGCACAACGCGCCAGCATGATCTGCGGGGTCCGGCTAAATGCAACGTCTGACATTCCGTTCGAGCGTGTCAAAATCAAGCACTCAGGCAAGACGTATTCAAACATTATGGAGCTGTTCCCCGACGTGCGTTTTTGGGATTACACCAAGCGCCCGAACCGTCGCAATCTGCCAGCAAATTATCATCTAACTTTTAGTCTGGCCGAGGATAACGAAACCGACGCGCTGCAAGCGCTTAAAAACTCTATAAATGTTGCAGCTGTCTTCCGAACAAAGCGCGGTCATGCATTACCTAAAGCGTTTATGAACCGACCGGTCATCGACGGCGATTTGCACGACTACAGGCCTTTAGACCAGTCCGGCGTTATTGTCGGACTGCGAGCCAAGGGCAAAGCGATATACGACCAATCCGGTTTCGTCCGGTCGGGTTGACAATGTAAAGCAACACTATAGCTTAAGAGCCGGCGACCAACTCGCCGGTTTTTTTTTGGAGAAACTAAACATGACTAAATATAAAACTATTACCCTTAGCGGTACGCTTACCAGAGAGGTAACGCGGGATTTTCGGGTGCCAGACTGGGTAACCGAAGACGATTTTAACAAAGCAATAGAGGAAGGCTGGTTGTCGACCGAGGCGCATGACGCCGAAGACTCCTGTCTTTGGGAATCAGGAAGCCTAGACTGGGATTTAGATGTCCCCATAGATTTAAATTATGATGCCGGCGGGGAAGAACACCCAGACGTATTTCCTCTAACCGAAACAGTTCGAGTCGACATTAATTACCAAAAAACAAGAACAGTGTTTCTTGAGGTACCGCCTAATACAACAGAAGAGGCAGTAAAAAAATTATTTATAGGGCCTTGGCATTTAGACCCCCGTCTTTTCAAACTCAAAGACACACATTTGAAGTGGACCCAAGACCCGGACAATTATAGCGAATTTTTTTCTATAAAAGATGTGACGTTTTCTAAAGACTTCGAAGCAGGTCAAATGTTATCTGAAGAAGAGCAGGACCAACTTCTTAAATGGTCTAAGGATGAAAGCTAATATTACCAGAATCAGCGGCCCTTGACACCTTAAAGCGACACTATAGTTTAAGAGCCGGCGACCAGATCGCCGGTTTTTTTTTGGAGATAAAAAACATGAACCCTTTGAAATCTTACGTTAAATATACAATTGATGAGGCATTACCGGATTACGATGGTGAAATTGCAGCGGTAGTTGCTGATGCGGTTTCTGGCATTGATAGTGGTTGGTGGAGCGACCTAATTTATAATTCAGACGTTCTTTATATGTTCAAGCCCTTTAAAAAAGGGATTGTAAAAGCCCTTTATTCTTACGCTGAAGAAACCGGGGAAAGCGTGCTAGACACAGTCCATATACATAATGATTTTACTTCTGAGGACGTACTCTTGGCGCTCGTTTCAACACTAGATGAGATAAAAGAAAACGACACACTAACTAGAGCGGCTTGCTGGCTCGTCTCTTTCGGTGTCGAGTATGAAACACAAGAATATAGCAGACAGTTATATTCTGAATAGCAGCGGTGGCAGTTGACACCTTAAAGCGTTACTATATCCTAAGAGCCGGCGACCAGATCGCCGGTTTTTTTTTGGAGATAAAAACATGACAATAATCACTGACCCTGAGCACATTAAACGTTTCCGAGAGCTGACCCTTTTAAAAGGCTTAAAGGTCGAGCTCGCCGGATTTAAAGTAGGCCGAGGCCGAAGTTGTTATTCTATTATAAAAAAAGAGTTCGGGCTCAGGGGAAACCGCCAGAGTGTCTATAATCAATTTTCAAAAATGATAAACGCTAGTTGACAGGTTAAAGCCTTACTATACCTTAGAATCCGGCGACCAGTTCGCCGGTTTTTTTTATGGAGACAAAAACAATGACGAAAACAAAGTACAAGAACAACGCCCGAGTTCGTGAGCAAGCCCGGTCCGCTACTTTCAAGCTTCAGTTCATGTCGATGATGCTGCGCTCGGACCGTGTCGAGATGGCCGAGAAAGCCTACACTGAGGTGCTAGACTTGCTTCGCCAGATCGAGACTGACTAAAGCGCTCTACAACTTAACACCGAAACCGGCGACCAGATCGCCGGTTTTTTTGTGCACGGTTTTTGATAGTGAAACCTGCGCCGCGCGCCCCGTCGCGCAAGCCCTAAAACTTACCGCGCTGTGCGCGGTCCGTGATCCGCGGTCCGTGATCCGCGTTCTCGGCCCATGGTCCGTGTTCCGTGCATCTGGTTGTGCGTTGCCCGGTCAAATTTTGCCCGGTCAAATTTTTCCGGGGCAATAGTTGCAATCGCAACCATTGCCCCGGTAATTTAAAGCCGCGCATATCTGCCATGCATAATTGCAATATCGGCCCGGGGCCCCGGAATATCGGGTCATGCATCCGCGCATATCTGCCATGCATTTTTGCATACCGACCTCGGCCCGCCCGCTTCGTCGGACGGCTGCAAGGTCCATGTTTCTCACAAATAATTATGAGTTATTCCATATCAATCTTAACTATGATAATAAGGCATCTTATCGCATACATTTAGCTTAGGGTCCCCCGGATGAATCCAGACGATCTATCAGACTTCAATGAGAAAGAATTAAAGCTTAGATTACGGCTTGCACTACTGGAAAAGAACGAAGCTTGCCAAAATGATTTTTTAACTTTTGTAAAAACAGTCTGGCCAGAGTTCATCGCGGGCCGTCATCATAGAATTATTGCTGAAAAGCTAGAGCGCGTGGCCCGTGGTGAGTTAAAGCGTGTTATAATCAACATGGCACCTCGTCATACGAAGTCGGAATTTGCTTCGTTCTTGTTTCCTGCGTGGATGATGGGCCGTAATCCGCGGATGAAGATCATTCAGGCGACGCACACGACCGAGCTTGCGGTAAATTTTGGTCGTAAGACGAAGAATTTGATTGATAGTGACGATTACAAGACGATTTTCCCGGAAGTTAAGCTTGCTGCGGACAGTAAGGCTTCTGGTCGGTGGGACACGAGCGCTGGTGGGATGTACTATGCGGTTGGTGTGGGTTCCAACTTGGCTGGTCGTGGTGGTGATCTTGTGATTATTGACGATCCTCACTCGGAGCAGACGGCTATGAGTGCGAATGGCTTTGAGGATGCGTGGGATTGGTACACTGGGGGCCCCCGACAGCGTCTTCAGCCGGGTGGATCTATTGTTTTGGTGCAAACTCGTTGGTCTGAGAAGGATATGACGGGTCAATTAATCAAGCAGATGGGTAAAGATCCGAAGGCAGATCAGTGGGAAGTCATCGAATTGCCTGCTATTTTTGATGATGAGACGCCTTGTTGGCCTGAGTTCTGGTCTCTTGAGGATTTATCCGCGGTCCGTGCATCTATTCCCCCGAGCAAGTGGAATGCGCAGTATCAGCAGAACCCTACGGGTGATGAGAATGCGATTATTCCCCGTGAGTGGTGGAATAAGTGGGAAGGTAAGACGGTCCCTCAGCTACAATATGTCATTCAGAGTTATGATACGGCGTTTTCGAAGCGTGAGACGGCGGATTTCAGTGCAATTACGACGTGGGGAGTATTTTATCCTATAGAAGGTGAGGGGCCCCATCTGATTCTGCTTGATAGTAAGAAGGGCCGGTGGGATTTTCCTGAATTGAAGCAGCTTGCGTTTGATCAGTGGAAGTTTTGGGACCCCGACACCGTCATTGTTGAGGCTAAGGCGAGTGGTTTGCCTTTGACCCACGAACTACGGAACGTTGGCATACCGGTTGTGAACTTCACGCCTTCTAAGGGCAATGACAAGCTGACGAGGGTTCATAGTGTGTCTCCTTTGTTTGAGGCGGGGATGGTCTGGGCTCCTGATGAAGCGTTTGCGGAGGAGTTAATAGAAGAGGTTGCGGCTTTTCCCAATGGCGAGTATGATGACCTTGTTGATAGTATGACTCAAGCTCTTATGAGGTACCGTCAGGGTAATTTCATTCAGCTTCCTACGGATGGTTGGGAGCCTAGTGAGAACTCTACAAAGGTAAGGGCTTATTATTGAGCTGAGGAGCCAATGTAATGCAAACCACCAGTGTCGGATCAGACAGAAGCCGAGCCCCTTTTAAGACCAGAGCAGAAATAAGCGCTATGATCGATAGTCTTGGTCGGGCGTATGAGATGGGCTCGATTAGCAAAGATCAGTATGATGCGGGTATTCGCAATGCTTTTGCTGAGTTTGACGCGGCTCAACAGGCTGGTTATGTGGGGCCCGGAGCTGGTGTCGGCGCGTATCGCGGACGCCCCGACCGCCCTATGGGTGAGGTGAACCCGATGCAGACTATTGAACAGAACATGTTTGAGCCTACAGACCGAGAAAAGATGCGACAGCAGCTTGGCTTACCAGATCCGATGGCGAAGAACCCTGTTGACCGTTTTGGGCACGGTGGTGCGGTGCGGAAGTATCAGGACGGCGGCATGGTTTCTCCTGATCAGGGCTCGTCGTATCGTTTTCCTCCTGAGACTTCTTCTTATTATGACATGGTCACGCCAGAGATGGTTTCTCCGGCAATGCCAAATGAGCCTCCCGCCTTGGTCCGGAAAATGTTTGGTGGTCTTGGTCCTTCTCTTCCCTTGCCTCCCGGCAATGTGACTCCGGAAGACATGGAACGTGCCGCGATGGAAGCGGACACCCGCATTGCTTATGAGAAACGTGCGGGTAAGTTGGGTGAGACCGAAGGGGGGCGGTTTTTTTACCGAGGCGTGACAGAAGACGGCGCACTTAGACAGCCTTTAGAACAGTATCGCGCAGAGCTGACCTTAGAGAACTTGATGAACATATCTCGTGCTCGTGAAGCGGATCTTATGAATTTACAAAGAATGCAAGATCTTCAGTATCGTCGTCGCCAAGACGCTGAAAACGCGGCTCTTCTACGAGAACAAAATCAGATGTACAACAGCACCGTAGGACCTCGCCGGTAGTTACTTTCTCCCACCTAGAGGTGCCTAAATGTCTGAAGAAGTTCCTTTTTATCTAAGCCGTCTGCCGAGTCAAATCGAGGGTATGCCCGATTATGTTTCGGCCATACCGACCGGCAGAGGCACTTACCCGGAATCTATAGAAGAGGACTTATCTAGCCGAAGCACTGGTCTAGGCGCTTACGAAGATTATTTAAGGTACTCACCTATTCGTAGAAACCCGGCTGTGGAGGACACGTCGGACCCTTTTCAGGATCGTCCCGAGTATGATCCTTATTTTCAATACTCTGAAAATATTCCGGTACCGTTAGAGGCCGTGCCTGACAACAAATTTTTTACGAAAAGTTCTACTAGGCTTGCAGGCCGGATGGACGGCCGCGAAGTAGAACCCGTCCCTTTTAGATATCCTGATGAAAGTGAGCTGGGATTGGGGTATTCGTACCTACCCACTACTCAGGAGGATCAGGTCCCTTCATCGGCATATTTGGCAGAACCTTTCATGATCCCGGAAGGGTCGGAACTAAGGGCGCGTCCATCATATAGACGACAGTTGGAAAACCCTCTTGCGGAAGATTTGCTTACCGTAATTTCTTCTTCTAACAACAACACAAATTTTCTACACCTACGGGAACCGGGAGCAGAAAACGCAGCTATCTTGGAGGCCTATGAGAGGTTAGGACGTTCCGACTACAAGCAAGAAGATCTGTTTGATTTTTTTCAAGTTAGAGAAAGACATCACAATCTTCCCGAAAATTATCTTCAAACTGTTGGCAGACTAGAATCCTCTCTGAACCCCTTTATTCGCGCTTACGATGATGTGAGCACGGCTAAGGGTATGTATCAGTACATAGGCAGTACCGCTAGAAATCTTGGTCTACTGTCTGGAACTCGTAGTTTTTCTAGTGCCAACCCCATTAAAGTAGCAACGGCAGATGACGAAGACCCACAAGAGGAGGGTTACCGAGGCCCTGCCTTTGACGACGATAATAAACTTACTCTACCGGGGTATGATCTCAGAACAAACCCTTTTGCTAGCGCCGAGCAAGCAGCAAGGGATGCGGTAGAAGCGACACGCAGCCTAAAGGGTGTGTTTGGGCCAACGTACACCCCGCAAGGTTCGGACCTTTACATCTACCATCAACGAGGTTCCACGGAAGCGCCGGCACTTTTCCGTAGCCTGCGAGACAGAAGAGGTGGAGAGTCTGTTTTTGAGACTATTAAACCGTACCACAGAAACTCAAACGGTACGATTAATGAGTACCGAGCTTTTGTAAGCATAATGAACAACCACCCCGACATTAGACGGGAAAGGAGACAGGACGGTTCTGGTAGGCTCGATTATTTTGCTCGAAACGACAAACTAGGCGTTGACCCGGGCACCCGGTTTACTTTAGCGGATATGAGACGGGAGGGCTCCGTCCTAAACAGAATCTCCGTTAGTGATTTTGTAAATATCTGGAGAGACAAATACCGCGCTCAGGAAAGAAATGCGGAGACCCCGTCGGGAAACTTAGCTGGGGTTTTAGGTCTAGAAGAGTTTGTTATGAGACCTCCCGCGGGATCTCCTTTCGAACGGGCCCCCTCAACCTTACCGTACATACCGCC
>Ga0181380_1000935_pt1 | contig 12943 bp, 17 predicted proteins | sample 3SPOviralmetaG_FD_130116 | JGI IMG/M metagenome (GOLD analysis project Ga0181380, IMG submission 130116) | Marine viral communities from the oligotrophic San Pedro Time Series (SPOT) site, San Pedro Channel, CA, USA - 3 SPOT_SRF_2009-08-19 | ecosystem: Environmental > Aquatic > Marine > Strait... | reverse complement strand
GCTCTTTCTGACTCTTCCATGTCATCAAAATTAGGATACATTTTACGTAATAATGGCTCAGCATCAACATAACAAGAATCTGTATCTTCATACATTACAACACCCATACAATCTTCATAACGTTGACGAGGTGTAGTTCTAATTTCATATACTTCTTTTCCTGTTTGTAATGTTTTTTCAGCTGTTTGGTTTATAAATGTACCTGAATCTTGAATAATTCTTTGTCCTGTAAGTGTAATACCTTCACTTAATAATACAGAACCATATCTAAATGATGGTAAAGCAGTTGCACCATATAAAGAATTAAGTAGGATTTTCATAGTGTATTGTCTTAAATGATTTAAATCACCCCCTGCTTTATCACCTGATTTATATGCTTTTTTCATAGCATTTTTATACTCAACTCTTTCGTCAAACCATTTTGCTAGTACAACTGATAGTGTTGATGGTTTATCTGTTCTAAACATTGTACCATTTGCAGTGATAGCTAAATTATGTTCCTTAATTAAAGATATAATTTCTTTAACTGTCATTACCTTAACTTGTCTTTTTAGGTTTTCAATTTCAAACTCTTTATTTTGATCCATTTCTTTAAGATCATTAAGAGCTAGTCTATTATCTCTATCATCAGTAGTAACGATACGGCCTATGAGAGTTTCACGACCAATATTGAGAGACATAATAATAGAAGGATATAGGCTAGTAAGATCCTCATCAAACATGTAGTTGAAAATACCCGTTTTAGGACAGAATAAATATCCGCCAGCATACGATAATTTGTTTCCTTCTTCATCTTCTTTTGTTATTGGGTTGGGGTCTTTATTTGGTGGAATAATATCTTCACCTAATAGATAAGCTGATATAGCTCCATCTTGTGTTCTAGATGATTGATAAACTTCTTCATACACACATTTCCCCTTATGTGATATATTTTTAGTTAAATCTAGATACTTGAATTTTTCATCTAGCTTCTTTAAAATTAAAACATCCACAAAGTTATATTCAATAAATTTTTGTTTGTCTTCAGCAAATAATCTATCTAATGATCCATCATATTCGATTTTCTTTTGACCAACATACTTTTCACCCAAAAAATCTAATTTCATGGATGGTTCTTGTTGGAAAGAATATTTTTTATGTAATCGCATATAATCTAAAGACGATACACCTGCTATTCTAATTGGTTGGTCAGGGTACCATCTTTTATCGCGTTCTTCAACTATTCTAATAGGTGATAAACGATTAGCATTACGCTCACCTAAACGATTTTTTATTCTGTAGTAAAGGTAAGGGATATCAAAATAGTCACTATTATAACCAACTAAAATGTCTGGTTTGATGGCTTCCATTCTAGTTAAGAATATATCAAGTAAATCTGTTTCTCGTTTTACAGGTATGATTTCTCTTCCATCTTGGATACCAGCTTTAATTTCACCTGTTTTGTCTAGTATAACAATTGCCCATTGGTCTTTTTGTTTATCCCACCAAGCAATTGAAGTAACAGGCATGGGTGCCTGTGCTATATATTCAGGGGTTAATGCACCACCTATCTCAATCTCAATATCAAAAAATACTTCTCTGTGAGTTTTAGATGGTTCATCATTAGTACCATACTTGTCAATTAGAAATTTGGTGTGAATGTTCCCCCTAGTGTGATCAGCATAGTGTAAACCTGGGGTTTCTCTATTCCAATTGTAAACTTTTTTTAATGGTTCATCTTTTAAGCCCCAATTGGTAGCATCATATTCACCACATTCTTGATAACCATAATTTTGAAATTCTTCTACAGAATAACCTTCATCTGTCCACAAATGGACATCATAGACGTTCCAAACATCAGGTTTTTTTACTACATAACAGTTTTTATACATGTGTATAATATACGAAAAATATCTTAGATATCCAAATTATATTGGATAAGTGTCACCACCATGTGACCAATTATATGGTTTAAGTTCTGAAGGACCATCATATCCAGGAATATTATGTTTAATTCCTAAATAATAGTATAGTTGTTTTCTATCTGAATCACCTAAAAATCTATTGTATATTCCAAATTCATAAATATCACCATGTAGTGTTCTATCATTACCATTATATTGCCCCAAAAATTTAGGTGTAAATAATATATTTTTATCTAAATCTGCGCTTTCAAAACTATCTACGTTATTTATGTAAACATTTACTGTGGCATTTTCTGCTGCGTCTTTTGTAATTATAACTACTGTTTTTATATTATCTTGAAGATCATTTTCTATAGGACCTATGGATATACCATCTGAATCTGTCCCATCATTAAGCTCCAGGTCAAAAAACATATTACTTGCAGGGCCATAAAAGTACATGCCCTCAGCCCCATTATTACCCAAAAATATACCATGATACTTATTTAAATCACGTAAAGATAAAGTAAAAAACATTGTAAAAGCTCCTAAAGAAGGGGGTGTTTCAAATTCTAGGAAAATATTAGGAGTAGCATCTTCAGTATTATCAAATACTACAGCACCTTTAGTAGCATCAAATTCAGGTTCTACACCACTAGATGCTTTTAAAAAATTAGAACCTACTTTACTTTCCCATGTTTGTACTTGTAAAGCAGCAGCACCCGTCCCAAAAGTTTTACTACTTTCTACAGCATCATACCATTCTACTAGTCCATTTATATTTGTGGGAGTAAATGGTATGATGGGTGCGCCAACAGCTGCTGTAGGATCATGATGGCCATAATACATTTTTAAAAAATATTGGGCATCACTATACTTGGTTTTTACTTCATTAAGATTATTAGCTAATAAGTTTTTATTATCGTTGAAATATTTTATATGTCTAGAATAATTTTCAGCGTATTCTTGAAGATATTTATTATAATAATTTATTAAGACATTTTCGTTTATATTAGGATTTAGTTTTTTAAACTCTTCAAAAGTATACTCTTTGGGCCATACTTTAGGACTTATTTTAAATTGTTTTTTACTCATTAGAGGATTCTTGAATTCATTATTCTTTCAACTAAATCTTCCATATCTTTGGATATGTTATTTTGTAAATTAACAAATTCATTAGACACAAGTTTTCTTTGTTTTTCGTCTAATTCTATACTGCTTTCTGTTACAAATCTATCCATTCTTTTTTTAATAGACTTTTGAGTGTCTTCAATGTCAGATTTTAGTTTCTCTAATAAATATGACTTAACTTCACTAATCGAATCTTGTGTGTCTAGATTTATTTGTTCAATACTAGATTCAATTAAAGAAGTGTTAGAATTAATTTTTTTATTAAGTAACTCTAACACCTCGTATATATTAAGGGTATCTTTGGGCATATTAAACTAACTCCTCTCCTATTCCTACTACTTCTGATAAAATTAATAAAGCGGCAGCAATATCAATGCTCCACCATAACGCAGCGTACCCTAAAATACGGATACCTGATTTAATAAAACTAACCTGTTGGTGTAATTTTGGGTCAGGTAATTTATGACCATTAATTTTAATGGCTTTATCACTTCTAACTTTAGTGTCGCTATACGCCCAATTTTGCTTTTTCGATTTCTTCATCTGTAAAAAATTGTGTTAAATCTGGTCTAAAATAATTAATTGATTTTAATACTTTTCTGTCTCGTGTTCTGTAAACGATCCAATATTCTCCTACTTGTTCGTAATGAGTTTCTTCACCTATTCTAGAAGCTTCTGATTTAGCTGTTTCGATAGCTTCTTCTTCTGTTTTGCATGCTTTAGACATATTTGATGCTTGTACCTCTTGGTATGCTTTCCAAATTTTACCTTTTAAACCATGTAACATAGTACCATTACCTAATGAAACATAAGTAATATCACACAATGCATCTAAAATCTCTACAATGTCCCCATTTTCACAAGCTTCTTTATATTCAGCTAGTTCTTCTTGGATAAAATCATAAACAAACATCCATTCTTTTCTTTCAGGAATGTTTGGTGTGTAATTGTTTGGTTTACCAAATGTTTGGTTGAATTCTTGTACTTCATCTACAAAAGGAACATTCCAATATTTTGGGCTTAGTTTTTGATCTTCAAATAAACTTAATTGCTTTCCCATTAGTCTAAAATTTTAATAATTTTTGATTCTTTTACTGCTTTAACTTGGTATTCTACACCTGCACCTTCGAATTCTCGAACTACTTTAGCTTCTGCTTCTGTAACTGATTCTGCTTCTACACAGTAAACTTCGTTTGTGCTAGTGATTCTACCTCTTTCGTTTTCGTCTTTTACTTTAACTGTTGAAATGTAATATGCCATATTATTTTGTTTTTAATTGTTTACTAACTACTTTATAACTTATGTACATAAAAAGAGCTATGTATCCAAGGTTAATTAAATTTGGGTGTGAATGTTCTCCACACATTCCCAAAGCGTGATATAAAAATTCTGTCATAATTTTTAAATTTGATGTCCTCCGTTATTAATTTTAATACTATCGAAATACTCTTTACGAGCATCGTTTCCATTGTGTCTAAACACACCTGATGCTTTTGTTGTAACCATTGATGCACCTTTGTGTTTAACACCTCTACAACTTACACAATTGTGGGTTGCAACTACTGTAATAATAACACCTAAGTTATTTTCACATATTTTGTCTACTGCTTGGTGGATTGCAGAAGTTAATTGTTCTTGTATGGCTCCTCTTCTACCAAAGTGCTCTACAATTCTATTTAGTTTAGATAAGCCAATTACACTACCCTCTGGTCCTACAACATAGCCAACGTGAACCACCCCACCAATGGTTTGGTGGTGGTGGGAACACATTGAAGTTAGTGGAATGTTTCTTTCGATTACAATTCCATCGTAACCATCTGAAGGGAAGGAAGTAATGGGTGACATTGCAGTGTATCTACCTGCCCATAAGTCATTGACATAGGCTTTAGCTACACGTCTTGGAGTATTGTCCGAGTTGGGGTCATTTCTCCAATCGCACCCTAATTCATCTAAAAATTTACCGTATGCTTTAGCAGCACGGTCAATCATTTTTTCTTTTTGTTTGTCGTTTAAAGGAAAACCTGGTGCAACACCATTAGCAAATCCTTCTTGTACGCATTCTAAATCTAATTTCTTTTCTTCTGCCATTATAATGTGTGTATTGTATTTAAATTTCTTTGATATCCTTTCGGATCATCCATTCCATATCCAATATACCAAGGATTAACTCCTTCTGGTTGTTTGTATATATAAAAAGTATCTGGGAAAACCTCGTTTTCTTTGTAAACTGCTGCTACTGTTTCAACCCTAACAGCACCTTGTAATTTTACATAAGATGATAAATATTTCATTGTGTTACCTGAATCTATAATATCGTCTACTAAAAATACTGTTTTACCTTCAAAATCAGTTGATGGAATATAATCTAGTGTGATTTTGTTTCTTTCTAAACCATCATATGATTTACATTTTAGAAAACTTGTTTCGATTGGATATCCTATGTGTTTTACTAAATCGCTGTAAAACATAAAGGCACCATTCATAACACAAACAAAAACAATTCCACCACCTATTTCGTGGCATTTGGCTGTTAATTCATCACCTAAATCATCTACTAAGTGATCTAATTCTATTTTTGATAATAATTCTTTTCCCATTATACTCCTCTTTCTGTGTTATACGCAATAATATGATCTCTACCTGTCATATTGTATCCGTGTTCTGCTACCATTTCAAATACAAGAGAATACATTTTTATTAGCGTTTCTCTAGTATCACCGGCGGGCATAATATACGTCTTTTCTTTTGGGATTCCAAGTTCTACTCGATAAGCTTCAATTTCTTCTAAATTTTTCTTTGTACCATCCCAAACTGGTTTGTAGTGGTAATCTGAATGAAATTCCATCATTTGTTTGATGGCTGTTGTGTTGAGTCTTTTTCTGTTGTGAACGTCTACGAATTTTTGGTCAACCACTTTCCCAGCTGGAGTAACAGCCCCAACAACAGGGACGGAATTATTAAACTTAGGACTAAGGCTAATAAGACCAATAGGATAATCGGTTTCAACAAAAGCTGATCCTTCAGTTTCAATAGTAATGATAATTCCTCTTTCATTTGCAAAGTGTGTTAATTCGTTAACTAATGCGGGGTGCATAGTTGGAGAACCACCAGTTAGCATCATTTCTTTTACTTGTGGGTTCTGATCATAAATATTTACAATATCTTGAAATGTAAATATTCCTTTTTCTGGGTGGATTGATGTGTACCAGCTATCACACCAACCCCCTTCTCCAAAATAGCATCTATGTGTGCATCCTGTAGTTCTAATGGCGATTGTTGGTCTGCCAAATCTACTACCTTCGGATTGTACACAACGATATACTTCTAATACTGGTAATACTTTATTATAATCTTCTATTCTTTTACGCATGGTTTGCTAATAATTTTTCTACGTGAGCTTTTGCTGTTTCCCAACCATCAACATAAACAACTGGGTCCTTTCTTCCTAATTTAAGAAATGCTTCAATTCTTTCTACTGATGAAGCGGATTTATAATCTGATAAACCTTCAGCTGTTGGTTTGTACGATGTGTTTGTTCTTTTGTACACCTCATCAAAATCTAAGCCAAGTTTTTCGCAACATACTTCACCATCTTTTAGGATATCAAATTTATCTCCATTTAGGTATGGTGTGTAATATTCTACTTTATCGGCATCCCAATTTCCTTGTTTGAATGCTTCGTAATCTGCATCTCTAAATTCTTGTCTACAGTCAGGATAAATAGCGTGATCACCAGCGTGAATACCCATCGCTATTGCAACTGGACAATCTTTAGCGTTTGCTACAGAGAGCGCTACTGCTTGGATAATTGATGAAAACATTTTGTTTCTGTTAGGTACAACCGTATCTTTCATATTTTCTTCCTCGTAATGGCCCTCTGGTACGTCCTCACCTCCTTTCACCAGATTTGAATTTAATAATGATACTAATCCTTGTAAAGTGATTCTTTGATACTTTACTGAATGCCCATTTTCAGCTAGATATTGAATTAATTCTGCTGCTCTTTCTAATTCCACATTGTGTTTTTGACCGTAATCAAAACTTAATGCTGTTACTTCATAACCATTTGCTAACAAATGTAATAACACAGTGCTACTGTCCATTCCACCTGATAGTGATAATACTGCTTGTTTATTCATATTAATTTTGTTTTTATACTCATACCAATTTGGGTTTGGTAGTTCTGAGTAATGATCCCATAATTCTTTTTCTACTATTTCCGCCATTTATTTAGTTAAATGTTGTTGTCTAGTTTCATGTTCCCAAATTCCATCTACTGTATGTTCATGCCAATGAACTCTGCCTTTTAAGATTGCATCTTTGATATTTTTCTGATGTCCATTCAAATTTGAATTTCCACTTTTTACTTCTATAAAATGTACCGAACATTTTGTTTTGCTTCCTCTGTTTGCAAAAGCTATATAATCAATTGGTTTTCCAAAAAACTGTACATCTTTAGGATCTACTGGGAAGTTTTCCATAAAAGGTACATAGTGTTCTATTGTCTTTCCAAAACTTACTGCTCGTGAACGCGAATAAGCGTCTTCTCGGATGGCTTTTTCTTCTTTTGATTTCCATTTTGCCAACATGGCTTCTGCTTTTCTTTCTGCTATCTTATCGTGTGTAAAATAGATGTATGCTGAAAAAGCTAAGGCACATACTGTAACTGCAATTAATGCTATTGTCATTTTAATATAGTTGAGTGTTGCCATCCGTTACAAACTTTTTGAATTGGATGAGGTTGTGATTAATGTTAAATAATTTTTCTTGATCTAAAGGTGTTAACCCCATTTTATCTATTTTAGTTGAAGATTTAGTTAATAAACCTACACTGTTATATTTTACTCCTTCTAACCCGTGAATTATAGGGTTTGATGTATCTATTGATTCAATAAAAGGGAAATCAGCATAACAACCAAATTCTTGTGGTAAAGCACATCCTAATAAGTGTACTCTGTCGTTGTCTGATATTAATCCTGATTTATACATTTTCGATACAGTCATTATACGACCCATCATTTTACCAACCAAGGGATTTGGGTGAGGAAATTCATCAGCATACCAATCAGCTCCATAACTTATTGCTATTTTTTGGTAACCATGGTGATTTTTTAAAATATGGTAACACTCGTAAGCTTCTGCATAGTTATTTGCTTGTACTACTGCTACTTTGGTTGTATTTTCGGGTAAATCTATTTTTAACCATTTTTTAGCGTTAACTAAGGTTTGGTTTTTGTTTTGCCAAACATCTGGTACTATAAATTCGTCTGGTTCTAAGTGATCAACCCAGTGTAATAGTCTTTCTGTATCGTATGCTTCACCTAATTCGTGAAGTGAATTATCCATTATGATATAGCTGCCTGTTTCTTTAGCTTTTTCAAAGTGGTTTTTATAGATTTCACTTTGATCTAGTAAATGGGGCAAACAGTATTCATAATCATTGATTTCAAAGCTCCTAGAGAGCATACTAAGAGGAAGTTCGTGTGAGATTTTATACATACTATTCTGAATATATTGCTGAGTTTTTACCGTGTTCTCTAAACTCTACTTGTTTTACTTTAACACGTCCATTAGTTTCTTCTTGTACGAATGGGTTCAATTTATTAAAAATAAACTCTGCAAATTTTTCAGCTCCAGTAGCTGGTACTACTCTTACTTGAGCTACTCCTGTATCATCCATGTTTTGGAAACCACTTAAATGGGGGTCATCTTCAGCAACTATTACTGTGTGGTCAAACATATAGTCCATCCAGTCTTTGGGGGATAAACCATCGATTTTTGTTTTGGCTCTTTTCATTCCACCAAAATCCCAAACCCAATTTCTTTCGTCTAATTCACCTTCGAACCATACTTTAAATGAAATGCCATACCCATGCATGTATTGGCAATGTGTTGTAGTAGCTCTCCATTGTCTAAAACAACAACTAAAGCCATCAAAAACTTTTGTACTTGTAAACATAACTTGATTTTTTTTTTATTTATAAAACTTTACTCTTTGGAATCCAAATTATCTTTAGGAAGAAGATCTTTATATTTTTTGTTTAATTCTTTTTCAAATATATGGATGTCTTTTTCTAATTTTGTAACATCTATATTTTCAATATCCATGTTATCTAACTCGTCCATAAAGTTTAGGATTTTGTTAGTATCATTTATAAGTTCTTCCTTATTGATTTCTGGTTTCTTCATATTCTATATCCTTTATTTCATTACATAACCATAATAAACCCTGTGATTTAAACATAGTATCACAATGGTAATATTGTTTTAGGGTTTTTACCCCATCTTCTATATCTAGGTTAATTCTTTCTTGTTTGAATTTTCGTACAACTTGAAATAATTTACCTTGTATTTCTATTATTTCTCTATTCAAGATTTCTTTTTATAACTGATTGCATTTTTCTTTCGCTGGTACCACCCCACTCAGCTATAACGTCATTTTCTTGCCTTAAGTAAAAATAAGGGTAATATGGAGGACGTATTTCTTCGGGCATATCTTCCATTTGAATGGTTCTAAATCCAATTTCCTTTTCACCAACATACTCTTTAATTGTTGGTTCAAACATTTTGCAAGGCATACAACCTTGTTTTTTTATCATTACTATTTCCATAATTTTTTATCCATCACAAGAAACGCAATCTGCCATTCTGGAACCTAAATCTCCCTTAATTACAGAATCAGTTCTTAAATAATATAATGTTTTAACACCTAATTTCCATGCTTCCATATGTACTTGATTAATCCATTTTGGAGAATCCGTTGGGGAAAATGCTAAATTAAGTGATTGAGTTTGGTCAATATATTTTTGTCTAATTGCTGCTTGTTGAACTAATGCTAGTTGATTAGTTTCTGCGAATGTTAAAAATACTTCTTTATCTTCTTCAGGTAAAATGTCATTAGATAAATTTTGAACAGAACCACCATCAGTTAAAATTTGATCCCAAACTTTTTCTGTGTTGTGTCCTCTTTCTGTAAGTAATTTTTCTAATTCTGGGTTTTTAACAATAAATGTACCTTTAGCACCATTAAATGTGTAAACATTTGCTGGTTGTGGTTCAATACCCGCTGAACAACCTGAGATTCTAGAATTTGAAACAGTAGGGGCGATTGCCATTACGTGAGTGTTTCTCATTCCTGTTCCCCTACACCATAATGGTTCGCCATATTCTGTGGCTAATTTTCTACTTGCTGCTTCTGCTTCGATTTTTATTTTTGACATTATTGTGTGGGTCCAAGCTGTAGAAGCGATTGAATTGAATGGCAAGTTTTTCTTTTGTAGAAAAGTATGCCATCCCATTACACCCAAACCTAATGCTCTTCCTTTTTTAGCATGGTTGTGAGTACGTCTCATTGCTTCTTTTCCGTTGGTTTTATCAATAAATTCTTGCATAACACCATCTAGAAAATATGTAGCAATTTCAACAACATCTGTGTCCTTCCATTCATCATATTTCGCGAGATTCAACGAAGATAAACAGCATATAAACGAGTGCTCTTCATCTGTGTGGAGTGTTATTTCTGTACAAATGTTGGTCATTGAAACGTTGAGATTATTCATCATGTAAGCCAAAGGATTGTCTTTGTTTACATTGTCTTCAAACATAATGTATGGTTCTCCTGTTTCCATTCTTGATTTTAGAATTTCTAACCAAATAGACATTGCTGTTTCATCTCTATCATTTAATTTTTTCATAAATGAATCATCTACAACAACACATTGATGTAAATTTAAACATTGTCTGTTAGGATCACCTTTTGGTCTTCTAATTTGTAAAAATTCTCCAATGTCTGGGTGGTTAACATTCAAATTAACTGAAGCTGCTCCTCTTCTTACATTACCTTGATTAGTAGCAATAATAGAAGAATCGTAAATTTTACACCAAGGCACTACACCTTCTGACTTACCATTACCTCTGATTTCTGCTCCTCTTGGTCTAATTCTAGAAACAGAAACACCAACGCCACCTCCTGCGGCTGTTAATTTCATTAATTCAGCGTTTGTTAATCCAATTCCTCTAACTGAATCTGGTGTATCAACACCAAAACAAGAAATAGGCAAACCTCTGTCTGTACCTGTGTTTGAAAGTACAGGAGATGCTAAACCAATCCAACCATTCCAAATGTATTTAAAGAATTTTGATTCTAAATCTGGGCGATTTAATCTGGTTGCTACTGCGTGTGCAACTCTTCTGTATGCTTTTTTAGGTGTTTCTCCTGGTAAGAGATAGCCTTTTGAAATTGTTGATAAAGCTACTTCATCCATAAAGTCAGGGAAATCTTTCCCTCTCTCCCATTGAGAGTAATCTGCTACTAAACTATTATTATCCATTACTGTTTTTTTAAAATATTGACGATGCGTCCCATTCCATTGTTCCTTTGCTATAATTTGTTACTCTGTTTGCAAAGAAATCTGTGTGTTGTTTTCCAGCTGATAAATGATCAAACCATTTCATTCTACCAACTGCATTCATATCTACGTCTCCGATGATTGAATTATAACCTAAGTCTCCTAATTTTGTATTGACTCTGTTTTTTATAAAGTGAATTAAATCTTCTTTATTACAACCCTCTAAATCACCTAACTCATATACCTTTTCTATAAAATCGATTTCAAGTTGTAGTGAAAGTAAAGCTGCTTCATTAATGGCTGCTTCTAATTCTGGGGTTTTTAGTTCTGGTTTTTCTTCTAAAAGTGTTCTAAATAACCAACATCCCGCTTCAGAATGCATTGATTCATCTCTGATTGACCATTCAACTATTTGACCAACTCCTTTTAATCTATTGCGCATTTTAAATGACAATAAAACGGCAAATGAACTGAATAAATTAACGCCCTCTGTAAATGCACTAAATATAGCGAGTGACTTAGCTCTCTCGTGCCAATCCACTTCTCCATCAAACGAATCTCTTACATCCATTAATGTTTCTATTTTGGCCATTGTGGTTTCATCTTCTAAAAACTCAGAAAAATCATCTAAACCTAATTCTTCATTTAATAAAGAATAAGCTTCAGCATGAATCGTTTCCATAGCACCAAATGTAGTTGCCATTGCAATGATTTCAGGTTTACGGAACCATTTTGTAACTAATCCTGTCCAATAATCATTAACTACAGTTTCAGTTTGGGCAAAGCCTTTTAAAATAGAACCAATAATGTTCTTTTCAGTTTCACTTAAATTTTGTTTCCAATCGTTGATATCACTCATCATTGGAACTTCTGTGTGTATCCAATGTGCTTGTTGTTGTTTTAGCCAATAGTCAAATGCTGTTGGGTATTCGAAGGGTTTGTAAACGATTCTTTCTTTTGTGATATCTTTTTTTGCCATTTTTGTGTTTTTTTAGAATTAAAAAAAGGGGCTAAACCCTTGTGTGTTATAAGTACAATATATACAAACAAGACCTGCTAAAACCCAAAGAAATTGTTGGATTCTTGTTGAAGTCTTCCTCGTTGTCTAGGGTTTAAATCTCCTTGTTGGTTTGGTTGTGGTCTGTTATTTCCTCTCATATTTATTTCAATCTTGCCTATAGCAGTGTCCATAACTGAGTCATAAGTTATACCATCTGCCCCATATCTGTTTTTCATAATGTGCCATCTACCAGTACCGTTTTCTTTGTCTTCGGCACTTCTAGCTAATGACATGGCAAAATCAGTAATCATCATTTTAGAATAACTTTCAGCCATTCTGTCTCCTTGGATGATGTCTTCTCTTGCTCCTGATCTATTTACTTGTGAAGCTGTCCAAATAGGAACCTTCATTTCAGTAGCTAGACCACGTAAACTAGTATAAATGTCATCTAATTTGTCTCTTTTTTCTTTACTCGATTTAGAAGTAAGCAAATCAGCATAATCAACAATAATTAAATCTGGATGTATATCTTGTTGAATACATTTTTCTAAATGTGCATGTATAGTGTTTACAGTTGCTTG
>Ga0181380_1000934_pt1 | contig 12943 bp, 9 predicted proteins | sample 3SPOviralmetaG_FD_130116 | JGI IMG/M metagenome (GOLD analysis project Ga0181380, IMG submission 130116) | Marine viral communities from the oligotrophic San Pedro Time Series (SPOT) site, San Pedro Channel, CA, USA - 3 SPOT_SRF_2009-08-19 | ecosystem: Environmental > Aquatic > Marine > Strait... | reverse complement strand
CAATTCCGCCCAGCACGCTGACACAGAAAGTACTCAATTCTATAATATTGAAGGATGTTAAAGTCATAATATAATATATATATAATATATATATTATATAATGGATGAACCTTTTGATTTAAATATCTATCCGATAAGACCTAATGAAAAAAAGAACCCGTTAAAGAAAAAAATACACCCTAACTTAATGAATATAGAAAATGGATGTCTTTGTCTTTGTGTAGCACCAGTTCGTTCGGGCAAAAGTTCTTTAATTTCAAATCTTCTATTATCAAAAAACTTTTATAAAGATGCATTTGATTATGTCGTTATTATTTCTAATACTGCATTTAATGATGATACAAGTCGCTTCTTAGTAGAAAAATATAAAGGGTCTGTCTATGATAGATACGATGATAAAATTATACAAGACATTATCACATATCAAGAAAGCTTTACAGACAAAAGAGAACAGAAACGCTTTGCTTTAATTTTAGATGATTTTATTGGCATCAAATCCAGTTCTTTAATTTGGAAACTTTGTAGTAGATATAGACATTATAACTGCGGGATGCTTTTTATGGCATCACAGAATTTCAAATCCTTACCACCAATCGCCAGAAATAATGCGAGTCATTATTTACTTGGTAATATTACTAATATGAAAGAAATGGAAAAACTATCAGATGAACTAAGCGATTCTTTTGGCGGTGATAAATCATTTAGATCATTAATGAACGAAGTTCATGGAACTGAGAAATATCAATGGACTTACGCAGACTTAACCCACAATCCCCCTAAACTCTACAAGAATTTTGATAATCTTCTTTATCAGGGTGGTAAGAAAGGGGCGTATCTTGAAATTGATGAAGATAATAATATTAATAATAAAAATAAGATGAAAAGACAAAAAGATGAAAATACTGAAAGTAGTGATGAATAATAAAAAAATAATTTGAAAATATAAAATATGAAAATAGGATTCTACTTTCATATTTTTCGTCTTCTTATCTTTTAATCTTTTTTATATAAAAATTAAATCTTTCTCCAAGTTCATTTTATAACAATAATATTGAGTACCGAATGGTGGTGTATATCCTTTTTTAGGATGAGTTAAATGTGTAAATGTTGTCCTTGTAAAAGGAATTATTACTTGAAGATGATCTTTAAACAATCTTTGAAACCATTTCATTAGTATTATTTTGCTGAAACCAATAAGAATAAAGGGTCTATCAAGCATTTTTAATCTCGTGCAAACTTCTTTAAATTTGGAAAACGGCGGATTATCTAATATAGTTGTATTGGGATAATCATTTTTAAAAAAGTCTTCATCTTTATGAATAACATCTTTATAACCCAATTCATTAAGATATTGTTTTTGTTTTCCATCACAATAGAAAGGACACCAAATTTTAGTATCCTTTGGTATATATTGCTGTATGCTCTCCCAACCAATTTTGTCTGTCGCATAATTATCACTATCTTTATCACAAGTAAAAGACATTATATATTATATTAATATGTTTTAAAATGCTATATATAGCTCAGCAAGATATTTTTTATCTTTTAATCTTTCAACCAAGTAATATCTCTATCTATATTTATTTTCCAGCAGTAATAGAAGCAGTCAAAATTACAATGACTTTTTTCATTAATATTTACGCCATCAATCATTTTAATAAACTGTATTCTTTTTCTTGGTATAATAACTTGCAGAGGGTCTTTACTCTCAGAAAATAATTGTCTTATATATTGTGTATTAATCATTGATGAAGGACATATAATTATAAACGGTTTATTTAATTCTTTTAATCGTGTGAATATTTCTTTCTTTAAACTAAATGGAGGATTACTCACTATTATCTCTCCACGATCATTTTCAAAGAAGTCTATTTTTTCGTGTATAACATCAAACCCTAATTTAGTAAGGTAATTACCGCTTGAACCATCTCCATAGAATGCCTCCCATATTTTTTTATCCTTTGGAATGATATGCTTAATATTATCCCATGCACTATCAGGGGTCATATAATCATCATGCTTTATAAAAGTCTTTGTCTGAAATCCAGCCATATTTTATATATTATATTAATATATATTAAAATGCTATATATAGCACGGATGGATATATAGATATAACTCTTTAAGTGCTTAAAAAAGCATATACTTATATATAAATATAACTATAAAAGTGCTTAAAGAGGCATATAATATTAATATTATATTCTTTATATAGCATTTTAATAGTTATATTATAACTACTTAAAGAACAAAAACGGCATAAAGGGAGTTATATAGATATATGGTATATAAAGCATTTTAATATATATATATACAATATATGAACCATTGTATTTTAGTCGCTAAAAATCTGTTCGGTATAGAATATTTAATGAACCTTAAAAAATTATACAAATACTTACACCAAGAAGATCTAATTGTATTTGATAAATCCAGAGCCATTTATCCTCGACTTAAAATGTCTGATAAGAGAGGCGAAGCTGGGTTTAAGGAATTGAAAAAACTATTACCAGCAAAATATGCAGATAATCTTATTATACAAACTGCTTCAATTCCAGAGGGTGTGTTTGATGACGCATTTGATAAAATAGAACCAAATTATCCATGTTTATCACCATCTCCGATATGGTTGAATAATACAAAAGATGTTGATTGTATCAAGTATATTAAAGTTAGTCAAGAGAGAAATGCTTGGATAAATAACCATATATTAAATTATTATAATCAATCAAAAACAGTTAATACTAATTATGACGAAAAGAAGATTACATCAATAAAGAGTATGATTGATTTTTATACATTAACCGAAGAAGAGAAAATGAATATAGTAAAATATATATTAAATAAATAGGTGTTGTCGTTTATTTAGGAGTTTTTTTTATCTTAACATATTATAAAATAAATGTATTGTATTTATAAATTACACAATCCTCAGTTTGAAAAATTTTATATTGGTTCTACTGCTAATTTAAATAAAAGACTTTCAAGTCATAAGAAAGATTGTAAGAGCAAACATAAAAAGTTTGTAAATCGTCCTTTGTATAAATACATTAATGAGAATGGTGGTTGGGATAATGGTTGGAAAATGGAAATACTTGAATTTACAGAAAATTTTAGATTTGAGAAAGAACAATTATATATAGATAAATATGGTATAGATAATTTATTGAATGTATGTAAATCAACTTGGTTAGATAAAAATGCACAGAAAGAACACATTAGAGAACATCGTAGAAAATATATGAAAGAACATTACAATAAATTAACTTACGATTGTCCTTGTGGTAAAACTGGACTATCTTTAAAAAATAAACACGCTCATATAAAAACAATCCAACATTTAAATAAGATTAAGGAAATTGAAAATAATAATAATGTACCAATATGTTGTAATGAATTAACTAATATTTTTTCATCACCAAATATAGAAGTTGAAGTAATCTATGATTCTGGTGGGAATGATGTGAGCGATCTAGTAGCGTTAATCTGTTCCTCTAATTAATTTACTTTAAATACTCTATTTTTTATTTATTTTAGATAAATAAAAAATTGATTAAAAAAAATACTTAAAAATAAAATCTATACATAATACATATAGAATGAGTAGAAATGAATTTACAGACAAAGTTTCAATTTCGGGATGTGCTTTTATTGCATCCCTTACTGTTGATGAACTAACTAAGAAATTTTCATTTAATCCAGATGACATTATGCTTGATAAGGTTTGGACGAAAGAAACTTATTACAAATGTGTTATTAAATTTTGTAAGAAATGTTTTTCAGAACGGAAAGAAGGATTTGATTATATCACTATTCCACAGAAATATAAATACTCACAAGGTAAATCATCTGGTCGTATTTATGTTGATGGATTTGGTATTCAATCTTTACAAGCTGATATTAGAAAAATTATTACTGGCGATTATTATAAAGACATTGATATTAAAAATTGTCATTGGAATGTTTTACTTGGTATGATACAGCAGTACAATACAACTTATTTAGATGATGAAATTTCATACGAACATATCAATAAATATTGTAAAAATCGTGAAGAGGTTTTAAAAAAAACTAAATCAACAAAATTAGATTTACTTGTTCTTTTGAATATTGATAATTTTAAAACAAAAGACAAATTCTTACGAAAATTACACGCTGAAAAAATGGAAGCATTTAATACATTCTTAGAAAATGATGACTACATTGAATTATACGGAGAAGACGAAATTTCAACTACAAATGAAAAAAACCCAGTATCTTCGCAAGTTAATAAAATGTTCTGTATTAATGAAAATGCTTTTATTCAAGAAGCAATTAAAGACGAACATGATTTAATTGTCCCTATGTTTGATGGGTTTATGTTTGATGCAACAATTGATGATCCATATAAATATGAACTAATTGATGTTTGTCCGAAAGAAAGCCCTATTCAATGGGCTTATAAATCTAATATATCAACCGATGAAGATTATTTACATTTTAAAAAAACATTTAATCCAAATGACGAAAAATATCTTAACTCCGATATGATGTCAAAAATCATAACTGCTATTGATAATAATGAAATTATTGATGGTGGAGTTCTTGATAATGTTATTAACTGGTTATATAAACTTTGCGGTGAAGATATTATCTATTATGATAATTTGTATTATGTTTATAAAAATGGTATTTACAAAAAAGATATTGCCGAAGCAAGTTGTTATGAATTAGAACAAATTCTTAAAAATAAAATTGTTCCACTTATTCACGAAAAATATAATAGCGTTGCTAAATTGTTTAAAACTTTTAAGATGCCAGAAGATGAAGACAAACAAGCTGAAGCAAAAGCAGAAAAAAATAAATTGAAATTTGAAATGCAAGATTGGAAAGAACTTTTAACTTGTATTAGTTCAATCCGTAGAACACAACAAACGCTCGGTAAATATGTATCCAGATCTAAAAATGAAAATAAAGACTTCTTTAATAAAATCGATAGTAAAGATGAATTAATTGCTTTTAATAATGGTGTATGGGATTTATATAAAGGCGAGTTTCGTTCATTAGAAAAAACAGATTTTATTTCAACAACAACTGAATATGATTATGTAGAACCATCTGAATCACTTATGAAAGAATTTGAAGAACTATATCTTAATAAAGTATTTCCAACTATTGAAATTAGAACACATTTCTTAAAAAGTTTGTGTTCCTCTCTTGATGGTAATAAAAGAAGACATAAATTTTCTATCTGGTCTAACTTTGGTAGAAATGGTAAATCTCTAACGATGGATTTATTAAGTAAGATGCTCGGTTCTTATTATGGTGTGATGAATAGTTCAGTCTTACAAGGATCTAAAAATGAGGGTGGCTCTGCATCTCCGCAATATGAAGTATTAAAAACATGTAGAATTGTTAGTATGAATGAACCAGAAGTATCTAAAAAATTAAATAGTAATTTAATTAAAGAATTATCTGGCGGTGATAAAATTTCAATGCGTCGTTTGTACTCTGGCGTTATGGAAGAGTTTAAACCAAAGGCATCTCTATCTATGCTTTGTAATGATATTCCTAATATGGATAGAAGTGAAGGGGCTGTTATGAACCGCTTGGATATAATTCCATTTGAAAGCACATTTGGAATTAGACCAGATAAATCCATTATCACAGAAGACAATTATGAATTAAAAGAATTTATTACTGATAATGAAATTGAAAATAAATTAGTAAAATGGCGGTGTTGTTTCTTTAAAACAATTGTTAGTCATTTTCAAGATTATCTTAAAAATCCTAATTTCTCACTTAAATCAGAAATGAATGATGAATATACAGCAGATCAAGATTTAGTAAAAGAATTTATGGATGAAAAACTTGTAAAAGGAGATAATCATAAAGTTAAAATTAAAGATATTATTCACCATCTTAATAAATATCTTAAATCAAGAAGTGATAAAATATATAACTCCCGCTCTCTTGCGAAGTATTACAGAATGAATAAGTTCAAATGTGAGAAACAAGGAAGTGATACTTATTTGTTTAATTATAATTTCAGTTGGTTATGTGAAGAAAGTAATGGTTGTATGATTGAAGAAGATGCATTAGACCATATCTAATTCCATAACAACTTCCAAGCGTAATATGAGGGACTTCCAATAATCTTTTTAGTCTTAGCAAAGCGTTTTGAATAATTTTCTCTTTTTTTTTCGTCAAGCGTAATCGTGAAGTCTTTGTACCCCGTTGCTCCAATGGAAGCTATTTTTCTACCATTCTTAAAAACATCAATCTTCTTTTTTGGATTGATGCTTTTCTTAACTTCAACCCCAAGTTTCTTAGCATTTGCTTTTACTCTTGTCATGTTGAATTCTTTCATTATATTATACACGAGGATTTTTAATTCCGATATTATCTATTAATGTTTGTTGCTGGTCTCCCATCTTGTTAATCATTCTTTCTATAACTGCTTCCATTTTAGTCTGTTCTGATTTTTCAAATAGTAAAGTTAATTCAGTTGGATAATTGAGTGATTTAACAATATTACCATCACTGTCTCTAAGAACTGCTGTCATGCTATAAATGGTTTGTTGATGTGATACATTTAGATCAATTTTAATTGGAAATCGTGCGTTGTAATGGAGAGTTCCCGAAGTATCACCAGTAGTAAGTTGCTCTCGTGGAATTACAGCAATTGCTTTATTAGTATCACCATTAGCACCATTGCGACCGCTATTATTAAAGTTTAATAGTTCAACAGTTAAATTTGGAGTAGCAGAATTACCGATATAACCGCCCTTTGAGATCGGACATGGCGTTCCACTTGTAGCAGATTTAATTACTTTAAAAAGTCTTGGAAAAGCAATAGTTGGCATAATTGACGCTGTATTTGGAATAACATCATCTGGATGAATTGTAGTCGTGCTTGTAGCAGATGAATCTATATCTTGTGGTCGTATCGCTCCAAGCTTCCACATAGTGCTTAGATTAATTGGTACTCCAGCTGTTAAACTTACATCTCTTACTAGTGATCCGTCTGTCTGAGTAAGATGGGTTCTTTGTGCATGAACCAGTGTTGTCGCATCCTCACCCTCTTCATTATTACTTGCGGATACAGATGAAGTTGAACCAGATGTATATTCCTCACGGTCATATAGACCAACAGTTATAGAATTAGCATAATCACCCGATGATACTTGACGATTCATATCATAATGACCACCAGAACACATACATAAAACTGGGCGTAGAGGATAATGTTCTTCTTTAATTGTGTTATTCCATGTATAACTTGAACCATCTGGAAGCGTTATTGGTGATGTGGAAGTTTCTACTAATACAGTTTGTGCAGAAAACGACCCACCGCCATCACTGCTAAAAGAAGCATATGTAATTATACCAGTTAATCCAGATACTTCTACATCAAGTCTTACAACATCGTTATTATTCCATGTAGCACCAAATACATCTGATGCTTTTTTAGAATAAAGTAGTTTTGGTTGTCTCCAATTAGAACTATAATAAGTTGAACCCGCCCGTTTTAGTAATATACCGACTTCAATTTGAGGGTCGTGTTCAGAACTTTCAAAATTTGGAGTGCAACTAACAACAACATCATATCCTGCTTGGTCGGCGATTCCGCTCTGAATATAAGCATCTGGATTAGTTGGATCTGCTTCAACAGCATCAAATAACTGAGTTCTTGCGAAGCCGATGCTTACTGGATTATGACCTAATGAACCATCAAATTGAACTGTTAGTGGCGACCCATCTCTATTAAGAATACGACAACCCTCAAATGTGGAAGTTGATAATAGTGTCGCTAATTCACCATTTGGGGGTCTGATTGGATTACCAGCACTATCTTCTTCAAGTGATACTAATTGTGCTAATTTAGATACTGAACCCTCGCCATCTAATAATTTTACCATACACCAATAAGGAATAGCACTATCCCAGTTAGAAGCATCCGTAGCATCAACAGTCCCATCTGAACCCATTACAAAAATACCATTCTGGATGTTCCCATTAGTAGTTCCATCAAGACGGAACATTCGTAAAAACATCTCTGGAACACGAGACCCGTCGCCTTTTAGAAAGCGGTTTAAACCACCAGTTTCTCTAATTTTATAATCCCATCCTAATGCTTGTTGTGCAGTTGAAGCGTCAGTAATATCAATATCAACATCTAATGTTAAAAATTCTGGAAATTGAGTTCCAGTTTGTTGAATGCCTTTTAGAGTTGGAACAGTTGTATAATCCCATCCTTCCGACCCATAAATTTCTTCAATACCATTTTGACTAAAAGAGACCACCCCATGAATTCCACCATTGCCAAAAATGCCTTTATCGCCCACATTAATATTATTTCGATCACGAGTATCGAAAGGCGAGTCTGGAGCATTTAGATTCAGTTTACCAGTACCATACGGCAGTCCTTTGAATTCATATCCTTTTTCTCCAGCGTTTGGAGTGTCTGCTTCTGAAATTCCATCATTTCTATTATTAGTTTCAGTTAAATTTTCATAAACTTCAAATGTGTTAAGGTTTCCGACGCTCTGAGCTGGAACAGTTTGAACTGTCATTGTAATAGTCCATTCCTTTGGATTGGCAGTGCTGTCATATTCTACATTAAATCCTTTTGTAGCATCATCAACTTGCCGTTTGAATACTCCGATTAAAACACTATCGTCTAGTCCAGATTGTAGAACAGTTGTCATTTCTTCTGGTGTGTAAGAACCATGAGTTAGTTTTACTACATGCTGTGCAAATTGAGCTCTTCCACCAAATCGCCATATTAAAGTATCATTACCATCAGAAATATTTATTTTATTTTGTTTATTCATTGATAAAGATACAAGACTTACAGTGTCTGTTGGATTGACCGTTAGACCCTCTTTGAATGTGTTTTGAATATATGAATTATCAATGCTTTCGGCAGACAATTCGTTAATTTGACTTCGTAGAGTTATTAGCGACATACTATATTATATCATTATATAATATTTTAATTTCTAATATAATATTATATAATGGATCTTAATGAATTAGAAGTCGGAAGTTTTGCTTCCCAATTACAATTAAAGATAGACAAACAACTTAAAAAAGAAAAAAACCCAGAAATACCAGAAACTGTTATTTTTCAGAAAGGAAAAGATAAACCAGTTAAACCAAAAAAAAAACAAACTAAAAGAATTGTAATGCGTCGTCGTCCGATGCTTTATCGTAAGAGTAATTATTAATTTCTTTTCTTTTTATTATTAGTATCTTTTTTAATAATAATATCTGGATTATTATTTTTAATTATTTTAAATATTAGACTACTATTAGAATCAAGCGGTGCTGGTTGCCCGTTTGGAAGTCTTATATCAATTGTAAAACTATTTATTAAATGAGGTTTATCAACTATATACTGCCAGTCAGTACTAAATCCAAAAAAGTAATCTGCTTCTGAATAATTACGACTTATATAACCCAGTGATGGAGTCGGACATATATAACTTCCGCCATAAAATGTTCGATGTTGTTCTACAATATCACTATGAACCACCAGATACGGATAAGACATCTTTTTAGCAATTTTATTAGCAATAATACTATCTGATACTGCTTCTGTTTTTGCTGGAATATTTAGATTTACAGCACCCAAATTTTCCATCGGACTTCCCCAGTAATTTTGAGTAAAACCCAAAGCGAGATTACCAGATACATATGCATTTGTTGTTGCTGGTTTAACCATATTTTGATATTTATCAGATAGTGGTTGATTATATCCAATATATCTGTTGTAATTTTCTCTATTAAAAATACTATTCTGTTCGCCAGTAAATGGTATAATTTGCTCTAAATCAAAACCCATTTTGTCGAATAATGTACCAACATATTCAAATGGTTTATCACAAGTTAAATTCTTTGTTAAAGTTCCAGAGGCATTCGGACATGACAAACGAATAATAGCAACGCCAGACTCTGATGAATTAATTGGATTATTTGGATCGTTAATTTGACTTACAAAAGGAAATGGTTTTCCAGACGCTGGTTTATATCTCATCCCCCATGGAGTATTTGGTGATGGCGGAGGATAATCCGCCAAGTTCCAGCTATATTGTTGAACCACACCATCATAAGTATTTGTCCCCATAGCATTAATTATTGGAATATCCGTTGGAGACAATTTATATAATAATTGACCACTATCGCCGACTTTACTATATCCAGTTGCTGTTTGAATAAGACCACCCATATATTGAGATATTGCTGAACCTTGACTATAAATTTCTAATACTTCGGTTGCAAAATCAGCATTTGGAACATACCCATCTCCAGCAGTATCTCCGACTTTTGGTTGTCTTATATTTGAATAAGAACCATTACCCGCTCTTATTGCTGTATGTAATTGACTAAATTTAAATTTACCACTCACATCGTCAAATCCGATAAGGGGATTATCTGCTCCAATATGGACATATCCTTGATAATGAAATGGAGTAAAATCTACATTAGTATAGCGACTTGGATTAGTCGGCGGATAAGTTCCGCCATTTAGATTGACAGGGGTTGTAAAAGCATGACATCTGTAATCCATCGGATTTGGTTGAGTATCATTTGGATTTGGCACTAAATATTGGCTTCCGTCTTGATAGTTTTTTATACTTTGTATATCAGCATTTCCACTTACCACTGCTCCCATCTCTTGCATATTTGTTTGTTGAGTGCTTATAATCTTCGCCAGTTTTTGATCTTGAAAACTCATACTACAACCAAAGAACTCGCCAGTTTGAACCCATGGAAAATTCTTATTTTCATTTATAATATTCGTTGATGGTGCTGGTTCTACAACATTTAAATTATCAGCACTAATATACGCTATGAAAGGGATTTCACGAATATTTTTAAATGGTGCAGGGCGGACAGAACCCAGCCATGGAATCATTTCATTAGTTAATGGAGTTCCATCTTTCATTGTTTCTCTAAGAAATAAACCAATACATCCAATTCCTTTATCTTCTACATCTCCCGCAATTGGTTTAAATATCTCATTATTGAATCGTTCTCCATTTGGATTAAATACAGAAAAAATAGTATCCTCACCTAAATCAGCATCATTTATTAAATCAATTTCATCTCTCCAATAAGTGTAAAAAGGATGACGAGATTTATATTTATCTCCAACTAATGCTGGAAGTTTTCTTCTAAAACAAATTTCCATATCACCGCTTTTAGTTCCACTTCCGTAATCTTGTGGCGTTCCTTCAACGCCAGTCTGGTCTGTGGTCTGAGCGTCATATGATGGATTAAATGTAAGACCTTCATATGTGCTATAATCTTCTGGTGGAAATAAAGTTGATGATGGCGTTGATGTCATATACCCAGTTTGAGACATGATAATTGCTTGAAGCGGAGTCGCCATTGAAACTTGGTTCGTTTTTGGTGAAACACCATCATAATTTGGAGCGGTTCTTGCCGTTTCTGTACCGATTTCATCTTCTGTAAATTTACTTGTTGCAGTTGATGTTAGTTGATCGTCAAGTCGTCCAAATTGTAAGTCAGATACAAAATTTTTATAAGCATCAATATTTTTAACACCTCTTTCTTGAAATTCAGAATTATCCACAGTAAGACTTGGTCGTGCCAGTGGATAAAGACACTCTTTTAATAATTTTACTGATTTTTTGGTTGCGATAATATTACTTGCTACTGGTTGATTTTCTTTTAGTACAAGCATTGCGATATTGTCAATACTATATCTTTCATATGTCCCTTGATTGTAATAAGCGTCTGGTGTAGCTGTTCCAGCATCAACATTTAATGTCTCACCAGCAATAACTTCTAACCATTTTGAAACTATCATATTCGCCATGTATGCGTCAAATCTATCAAGACTAACTATACCAAAACCCATACATGGACTGTTAGTTCCGTATTTGGATGGCATTCCTCTACCACCAAAAACCAATGCATCTTCTACCTCATATATTGTTCTATTTACATATTTCGCCAGAACTGTTCCTTCTGGTTCAACATACTGAGCGAATTTACAAAAATTACGACCACTTGTATAACGATTAATATCACCAGTCAGCATATTCTTCCAGAATAAATCATATCCTTTTTGAGCGACGAACCCAAAACCAGTTGTATAAGGACTTTTCATTTCTGATGGTTGAGGCGTTCCATCCGCCCAATCGACTGGAATGTAGTCATCCCCAGCTGGTTGTATATTGGCATAATGAACGAAATTAGTTTCATCTAAATAAGCATTTACAAAATCGCCACTCGCAGTCGGAAATATTTTATATAATTTATTTGAAAAATCCGCAATTTTAACATTGGCTACTGAAACACTTGAAGTCACTGGCGGTAAATTCCCTAATTTTCTCATAACAACTGGTGTCTTAGCGACATTATCAGTTGTATAAGTATCAGCATTACCAGTTTTCGCTTGTAATTGACTTGTTAGATTATTCGCTAATGAAGATGGTGTTGAAAAACCCTCTTGTTGAACTAAATCAACATCCATTAATTCTAATAATTGTTCTGCTTTTTTTGCTTCATTATCAGCATCAGTATATAGACCACCAGCAACATCTTGACCCGTATATGGTGATCTATTATTACTTTTGAGTTTATACAATCTTACAGCGGATGGATGAAAAATTTCAATTGGTGCATTTGTCATCGGCGGTCTTGAAAGCATATTCATATCTGCCGTATTAGTAAATATTTCTGGAATTTGAACACCATTATCAAGTCTGCTTAAAAATCCTTGAATATTCTGGATTGGATTACAATTAGCAAATAATGCCCAACTAAATTTATCGATTACTTCACCCAACGCATTTTTACCCACAAAATCTGGAGCTCCATATTGAGTACTGAGAGGGTCATAAACAATCGCCATTGACGCACATGGAAGTGGAAAATTGAAAGTTAAATTATTTGAAATATAAGGAGCAAAAGATAAAGAAGCTTT
>Ga0181380_1000933_pt1 | contig 12948 bp, 22 predicted proteins | sample 3SPOviralmetaG_FD_130116 | JGI IMG/M metagenome (GOLD analysis project Ga0181380, IMG submission 130116) | Marine viral communities from the oligotrophic San Pedro Time Series (SPOT) site, San Pedro Channel, CA, USA - 3 SPOT_SRF_2009-08-19 | ecosystem: Environmental > Aquatic > Marine > Strait... | reverse complement strand
GAGTTAAAATCTCTTATGTCAAAGTTCTGAAAACTTAAAGATAAAGGAAAGTCATCGCTTGATGTAATATCAAGATTGCCTAATGTGTTATCAGTAAAATCTCTTATCTCAACTCTTATTTCTGCCATTACTCTATTGTTCTTTTAGATTTGCTTTCTATGTAGTTTAAAGTACATCTTTGTAAGTTCTCGTTGTCAAATGTAGTAACACTAGCATCCTTAACAACAACAGGAACATAGTAATTTCTATTTAGTGTAGAATACCAACCATTAGCATTAGGTATATCACTCTTGTATTCTCTTACTATAATGTGGTCTATTTGTGTTATACCTGCTACATCATCGTGATGAAGCAAGAATGTTGGAGATATATATTCAATTCCATCATATGCTGTTGAAGCTGTATTGATGTTATTGGATTGAACAGCAGCAGTTGTTGAATTGCCCGTTACATAACCTCTAAATGTTTCAAATTTATCGTCAGCTTGTTGGTCGTAATCATTTAGTGTTATTTTATGAAAGTTACCATCTTGGTTAGCACCTGTTGTACTTATCTTAGTTGTTTTGTTGGAAGCGTAACCCGTAAAGCCAACAGAATCATAACCTAAACCACTACCGCTACTTTTAATTCTTATCTCTATCTCATATATACTTTTTGGGTTGTACTTGATAAACTTTTTGCTTGATGCCCAAAGAGTATCATTACCTGAGTCATTACCCTTTCTATAAGTTCTTGTTCCTGTGATATGTCCATCAACAGTTGATAAACTACCATCAGTAGTAAAATCGCCTTCTACAACATTCCAATTATCTGTAATGTTAGATGTACTACCATAACCACTCCAATCTTCCCTATAAACCTCTTTACCTCTCCAACCTTTTTCTATCCATACGTTTGGAGATGCTAATAAGTCCTCAAACATATCTTGCTCTCCAAATCCATAAGGTCTTGATATTGCTGTTCCTTCTTTCACAGCTTTAACCTTTGACTTTCTTACAGATGGGTATTTATCATCAGTAAGTCCTGCCACCCTAGATACAGTAGCACCATAAGTAGTATCTGAATTATTTGTATGATAGTTAGGAACATCTCCATTTAAAACTTTTGTTGATGTTGTGTTTTGACCTAACTGACCTCTAAACTCAGGGTATATGCTTTGCTCGTATGATTTAGATGATATATTTATTCCTTCTGTAAATGCGCCATCAAAGGTGTAGCTGTCAATACCACCTAATCTGTTTTGCCAATGGAATCTAACGCCATCTACTCTTTCTCTTGTATGGTCGATGTAATATGTAATATCTTCACCTATTTTATTTGCTGATGTATCTTCTGTATAAACAACATAGCTTCCTACATTTGAAAAGTCAGTAAGTGGCTCATTATCAAACCATTCACTTTCAGGTGTTTCTTTTAAATTTCTTGTTCCTACTCCAACTTGAACTACTGAATTTGTTGGGTTTACTACATTTGTTGTTATATCGCCAAAAGAATTAAGTTCCGTTCCTTGATTGCCTTGCCCATCAGTTGTTGTGTCTATTATCAATAGGTATTGATTTCCTGATGAGTTTAAAATGCTAGTCCCATCTGCATATTGAAATTTAACCTTTACTCTTGGGTGTGCTGTTCCATTGTCGTGATATATAAAGGAAAGGTATTCACATTCATCGTGTCCTATATCTCTATAATTAGTTGACTTCGTAGTAAGATACTTTTGTCTATTCTTTTCGTATTCGGTTGTGCAGCTATGCTTGTATTGAACATCTAACATATTGTGTTGTTCTTCAAGACTTCCATTTAACAACTCATTACCTATACTTAGATAGTGTTCTTCTTCGTGTAGTAATGCAGCATTTACAGCAGTAAAGTTTGAAAACACAGCAGCATCAGATGTTTCTGATAAATTACCTAAATCATCTAATTCCTCTAATCTAAACTCAACTTTAAAGGCTTTATAGGTATTAAGTGATAATTGACCTTGTGTAATATCTCTACGAACCTTTGTTGATGTGTCGTGAGTACAAGGTCTTAAATCATAAGATATTAAATCCCTACAAATGCTTGATACATCTATTGTGTAATAAACATACTCTGTGTTTGGAGTTTCTGTGTCTGACCAATTAGGTATATCTATGCTTGGCTGTATTCTAATATCTACTCTACCACTAGCATCCAAAACTTGATTAAGTGAATTTCTAGGTATAATAGAAACTTTGCAGCTTACAAACTTATCTTTTGCACTAGAAACAGTTTGACCTACTATTTTTTTTCTAGCAGTAAATTTTATTGGACTATAAGCACTTATAGTAGTATTTCTTGGTTTATCAACTAATAAAAAACTCATTATATTTTATATTTATGTTTTAAGTATTGGTGTATTGCTATCATTTCTTCATCAGACACTTTGCTATTCAATATGATTAACTCTTGCATCTGACCTTTAAATGGGTCATTAGCTGAATTATGTCTATCACTACCCAAAGATAATGGTTGACTTGTTCCGAACTTCCAATCATCGTGGTCGAAACTTGAATTAGTAGCGTTTTGTATATGTACCCCATCTTGGAACATATGAACAGTCTTGTTGTTGAGGTAATATCCTGTTATGGTTGTCGCTGTCTTATTGCCTGTTAAAGCATTTATTCTATCGTTATCATCATCAAAAACATTATGTGAAATAGCATACGCTGAACCCGTAGTAGCTGAAGATAGGTTAAATCTGTAATTACCTGTTAAATTAATATCTTTAGATAAGATAGAGCCATTTTGCGCTAAATCAGGTAAGGCTACAAATATTACTGTATGCTCTCTATTTAATCCACCGCTAACAATAGAATTGTTTACACAAGCCATATAATCAGAAGTTCCATCAAAATCAATGTAAGGATAGCTGTTAGATGTATTCTCATACCTGTATATCGGTCTGTTCAAATTTACAGTCTGCTCAAAGTGATTTCCGTTGCCGCTTTGGTCTAACCACTTATTGACAACTTCATTGCCGCCAAAGAACTGCGTTTTAACGCCCATATCTGCCTTTAGCCACACTTTCGGACTGAAAGATGATATAAGTGCTTCATCAATAGATAAAAGGCTGTGAGAGAACGCATTTAAAGTAAAAGTAAGCCTGACTTGTATCAACTTGTCGTTATATAGTTCTTTTTCTCGTTCAACTGATATACTGTCAGGACTTAAAATTACCTCTTTGTTTGTATAGCTATCTAACACCCTTTGCAGCCAAGTCAAGCCTTCTTGCTCTAACAAGCTAAATACTACATCAAGCGAACCCGTTTGATTTTGGTAGTATGGCTTAACGATTAAGCACTCAAAAGTGTATTCTTCTTGCACATCGCCTTCCGTAGCAGGAAGTTCCGATGTTGGTGGTAAGACTACAAGCAAAGGGTAGTCATTGTTATGGTTCTCATTGATTTCATTCTCGTAACCAAATATGAAGCCGCCATTTATCCATTGCTGCTCAAACCTATCTCTTAATTCTCTAAGTTTATTAAAACTCATTATTTTATTTGTTTTCGCTGTTCTTCATTAACAGCAAGTTCATAATCTCCTTTAGCAGTTTTCCAAGATAGGTATGTCATAACCTTATATAACTTCTCATCTTTTACACTCTGCATAGCATCTTTACCATCTCTAGTAAATATTCCATCGAGTGAAAGGTCGTATAAGGTATTGAGCCAACCAAATGGCTTCATTATCTTACTTGCCTTCGCTACTGCGATACTTTTTGTTCCGCCATTTCTGAAAAGGTTTTTATAACGCTGATTGATGTCATAGTTCGTTTGTTCAAAAAAAAACTGAACTCCCATACGATGTCCATTGTCAATCTGCGAAATGCTTTCGCCTTTTCATCAATGTTATCTAAATCAACATCCTCATCCACTTGCTTACACAATATTGCCATTTGTTCAGGCAATATATCAAACCTACCATTCTTTAGGTATTGCGTATTCATCTCCAACTGTTGACTTTCTATATAATCGCCAAAAGTGCCTGTTCTAAGAAAATCCATAGGGAAATAATATATATCGCCCTCAAATTCAAAATAGTCCATTCCTTTTGGTTTGTATTCATCCATTATTTCGTTAAGACACTCAATAACTGCTGTTACATCAGTCATCGGCACATTTGCCATAACTTTCTCACTTATGCCTGTCATATAGATGAATAATTCCTTATACATCTTATTTTCCTGCATTATGTGGTATTTTGTCAAATCATTATCACTATTTGCTTCTTCTTCTGTGATTTGATACTTTTTTATTATCTCATAGACACCGCAATAGTAATCTACGGACATTTCTTCCCATTTATTAGGAATGTTGTATTCTTTATTGTTAATCTCTATATTTAACATTGTTGCATCTTTTTTATTTCTTCTTCATCTTTCATTAGGTCAGATAAACTTCCTACGACATCCATTGTAGAACTATATACGTTTCTCACGCAATTCTCAATAGTATCATCGTTTTCTTCATTTCTTAATCCTGCAAAGAAGCCTAACGCTGTAAACATTGTTAAATTAGGGATAGTAAATGCCCATTCTTCTAAATTTTCATCACTTAAACCCGTATCAGCAAAATCATTATGATACATCATAATATCTTCGAGTAACTCCTGAAAATCATCGTATTTGCCATCATCAGCAGTTTCAGTAGCGTTATATACTTGCTTTTGTATATAGATAAGGTAATTCGTTACCATATCCTCGTGCTTGTCATTTATGTGCTTAAAATCTTTCATTTATGCAAAATTAGTTATTAATAATTGTATTCTGTCGCAGTTTTTGTGCAAATTTCAATTTTATAGGCATATTATCCAAAGAATACTACTTTTTTGCCTTTAAAGTGCTGATTTACGGTCATAACTAGGCAATCTACCATATCATCGTGCCTTGCAGCAGGAAATTGTTGGCATTGCATTAGGAACTCCTCATTCCACGCACCCTTTAGTAGAGTAACTCTACCTGTTTCCAATGTTGGACTTATATCCTGAACTCTTGCCACCTTGTCTTTGGTAGGCGGTTTATCTTCTCTTACGTTCAATCCTGTTTCTCTCATAAGGGTCTGCACAATGGATTTACCACTTGCTTTAGGCTCTACAAAGATTTTGGACTGCGTTGTGTAGCCATTCTTCTCTACGAACTTGACTATATGCTTAACTAGGTCAGGAAACTCCAACCTTACATTCTGTACTGATATTATTTGCCAAGTATTATCCTCAAAGACATAGGCAAGTAGTGCTGAAGGGTCATTCTTCTCACTTGCTGTATATGCAGGGTCTATTATAAAATTGACTACCCCTTCTTTTTGTATTTCATCTATCTTAAACCACGATTTCTTAATCATCCCACTATTTGCAGGTGTTGGTCGTTGTTGTAGCTGTCCTGCATAGCCATAAGAGCCAAGTGCTGACTTGTAGTCATCCAACACCTCTTGTGAGAATCTTTCTTTCCAAAACAGACCATCTTGATATTGGTCAGCTAGGTGTGATGGCTTTATATCGCTTGATAGTTCAGCAGGAATACATATATGCTGATGTTTGTCAGGTGAGTTGAACATTAAATATCCGCTTAGGTCATCTTCGTGTACTCTTTGCATAATAATTATCCTAACTCCTGTTGTTGGATTGTTAAGTCGTGAATACAATGTTGACTTATACCATTCGTTAGCATTCTCTCTTTCTATCTGCGATGCAGCATTTTTTGGAGATGTGGGGTCATCGACAAGAATTATATCTCCCCCTTGTCCTGTAACCGAACCACCAACAGATGTTGCTCTCCTTACTCCTAGATAATTATTCTCGTATCGTGCTTTAAGGTTTTGGTCTTTCTTAATCTGAAAGCTACTGCCCCAATGTTTCTGATACCATTCGCTACTGATAATATCCCTTGACTTGGTAGCGTGTTCTATACTAATCTCTGCTGAGTATGATGCTGTGATAAACCTCATCTTGGGATGTACTGCCCAACACCAAGCAGGAAACAATACTGTAACGAGTAATGACTTACTGCTACGGAAAGGAATATTAATAATTATATCTTTATCCTTTGGCTTGTTATCCCTAATCCTTTCGGCTTCGGCTTGTAGTATATCGCAAAGGTATTTATGATGAAAGTTTACTGAGATGGGAATAGAAGGTTCAGCAATTTCAAAGGCTCTGATGAAGAACTCATAAAACGATTTCTCGCATATAGCTTTCTCCATTGCTTGAAGTAACTGTTTTTTCTGTGCCTTATCCATCTATCTCTACATAATCAGCCAAGTCATCATCGTCATCACTTTCCTTTTCAAGATTCTCCATCTTGGCTTTTAGTTCATCTAAGCTAACATTGTCATCTAGCTTAATCTCAATCTTCCTGCTGTTCTCAGCTTTTATCTCCGTTGATTGCAGCTTCGGCATTGCATAGTTAAGTAACTTGGCAATAGCATTGATGTATGCTTCGGGATTTTTAGCCGACAGCTTCTCTAGCGCATCCATTATGTTTACTTCTTGTCCGCTTAGTGCATTAGCTAAAATCTCCCTAGTTATCTTTGTTGTCTTGGTGATGCTACCCTTCTTCCTACCCGTACCATTGTGATGACCAAAGGTTCTCTTTGGCGTGTAGTTCTCTGTATTTGGTAACTTATCTTCTTCACTCATACTGCAAACATATTAAAAAAAATAGTAATATACAAATAGCCTTATCCTTAGCTATAACCTTAGCTTTATCTTTAGCTTTATTATGTAGGGTACTTTATACCCTTCACATACCCTTCATTAACCCTTGACTAACCCTTCATTATAAAATACCCTTTTAAAATTTTTTGAAATTTTTTTGTACCCCCATTTTTGCATTTAAGAAAACTTTTTACCTTTTCCCCTTACTTTTGCGAAAGATTGTCTTTTTATTTAACTAACTTGCGAAGGTTTCTATCAACGTTGATTAAACGTACTCCCTAAATAACATATTGATTAGATAATTACTGTTGTAAACAACTAATTACCTACCACTAATAATACTGTTTATAAAATTGGATTTAGTTTCTTTATGGTGGTGTAGATGGGCAGAAGTAATAGGTATTAGATATTTGACGGACTTTTAAAATACATTTCATCAATTTTAGTACTTTTTTAACACATTTACAACAGTTTTTTAAACAATTTCGAGGTAAAAATATAAAATAAGTCGTCAAAATAGGCGATTTGCTAGTATTTAAACATAAAAAAAAGGTGCAAGATTTGACTTCTGCACCATTAAAAAAGTGTTACAAATTGGATTAATTAGGTATCAGCATCCACCAAATAAGGCGCAAATTGATACAATAATTAACCAAAAGGTACTTAAACTTGTGTCCTCTAGTCGTTTATTATTACCCATTGTTTACAGCAAATGAGGTTAAAATATCACTTTCAAGCATCTCTATACATTGCTTATATAGTTTAGTACTTTTGTATCTCTTGCACATCTTAGAACGTATTTCAGTTTTGCCATCGCTATAATTTAGTGTGAATTTATAATATATCATAATTACTTAATTTTATTTTTAAACGTTTTAATATTGTTTCTGTCGTGTACTACCTTTGCTCTTAATAACTCTCTTACATCGCTTGTTTTAATTGTTTCCGCTTCATTAACTAATAGATTCCATAGTTGAAAGATAAAGTTATTATTTATTAGGCTTTCTTGCTCTAATAAGTCAATGTATCGTTGAACCTCATTCGGCAAATTACAAAATACGTTTGTTGTTTCTTGTTCTAGTTTTTCTTTGTTCATCGTTCTACTTTTTAAAATTATTAATATTATTTTGTGCTGCTATCCATATAATGGCTTGGTATTCGTAGCCCGTCAACCCTAATTTATTCGCTTTCTTTATTGTGAGGGCTTTAATCTGACTATATGCTATCTTACCTATCTGTGCGCTGTCTATTGCTTTAAATTGCTTTAAACTTGCTCTAATATGCCATATATCGATAGTTAATGCAGATGGGTCAAGGTGTGCTATGTTACGTACAAAGTTATATGTTTTTGGGCTGTCCTCAGTTATAAAAATATTACCTTTTGCTAATTCAAAAGCTTTGTATTTGTTTCGGTTGAATGTGCAAACTTTTATTTGTTCGGGTTGTTTGCCGTCTTCTATCGCCTTAAAAACTTTTTTAGCATCTATTAGGTTTTGCGTCCATCTATTGCGTGGACTTAATGCAGAAACTACACTTGCGACAATTAAAGGTGTTGTATTGTATTGGTGTGCTACATTATTACAAAATTGATTTGCTAATTTATACCAATTTTTGCCTTCTGTTATCTCTTCATCTGTTGCAAGATTAAAGAAATAATCTAGATTTTTGCTTATCTTTCTTAATTCTGTTTTTGTTCTTTGTTTCATTTTGTTTTTGTTTTAGGGGTTTAAAATAAATATACTATTATTGAAATAACTATTAATACTTTCCAAAGGTGAAATACTAAATTGTCAAGGTTAAAATGTTTCATCTGTTTTAGTTTAAATTAATATGGTACAAATATATATATTTTTTTTATACAAATTTCAACCCATACAACAAAAATAATTAATAAACAAATAAAAATAACAAAAATATTAATTTGATAGGTTAGTGTATAAATTACAATAAGTTAGTGTATATTGCACACTAAGGGGGGTAGGGGAGGGGGTAGTCAGTATAAAAAATTCGGCAGCCAAATGGCAGTTTCAGGGCAGTTTCAGTATAAAAAATTATCTCGGTAAATGGCAGTTTCAACAGGTAAAAAAAAATGGGAAGCAGTTTCAACCACCTCCCATCAACAAAAACAAAATTAGTAATTATGCCCCCACATAATACCTTTTACCTTTAGTTCTTAGCCAAAGTAATCTATCTAGCGGCACACTTCTGTACGCACTCTTATTCATATCGTAAACAGTCATCAGATTGTAATCTTCAGCGTTATACTTAGCACCTTTGCCTGTAAGACCTTTTGTTACATTGAATCTAGCCAACATAACACGCTTAGTGCCATCCTTCTTCAGGAACTCAAGAGAGAACATTCTGTTATCCTTTCGCATTTTAGTCAGTAGGTGCTTTGCTTCTTTTTTACTTATCATCTTAATGTAATTAAATTCGTTATCGTTTAGTTTATTTATTAGTGGCGTATCGTAATACATTGCAAATATAAAGGTTTTTTTTAAATAACAAAGAAAAGATTTAATTTATTTTACTTTGTATAGGTTTTTCCTCGTAGAATCATATTAATTATTGGCTGAGATACATTGTGCTTCTCTGCTAACTTGGTTTGACTTATGCCACCTGCATTGTATTCCTTGCGTATTGCTTCAGCTTCCTCTAGGGTAAACTTACGTTTGGCATATCCACCACCACGCATATCTTTTCTATCGTATATATTAATGCTCATTCTCCAATCTTTCTATCTCAAATTTGAGATGGTTAATAGTCTTTTTAATATCCTCGATGTGCTTAGCCTTGTCATCCATTCCCTGCTCTACCTTTTTACCTGCACGAAGCAAATATGTAACAGCAGTACCTATGTTGTAGGATAAGTTCCAATCCTCGACCACCTTACGTGCCTCATAGCCGTACACAGAGCCAATATAATAGCTTGGTATGTTTCTTTCCTTAGCAGTTTCATTTAAGTGCTTTAGAGAGCCTCCTACAATCTTATCGTTATTGACTATCTCATCTTTCCAATCTTTATTTCTCATATATTCGTAGTAGTATTTAGATTTCATTGTTAAAGTATTTATCTATTATATCCTTAGTATGGTCAAAGCCTTTACAACAGATAGCGTAATATCCCCTATCTAAAGCGTTCTGAATGAATAACTTTTGCTCCTTTGAGGGGTAACACTTCTTGTCTTTTTTTAACTCTATAAACAAGCCGTTGTACTTCTCGTTTGGCTCGAATATAAGAAGGTCTGATACTCCCCTCAAATACCCTGTGCGCCTTGCTTTGAGCCTTTGTGAGTAGTGCCTTTGATACTGACCACCCATTGTCGCAGTAAGTAACGCATTTGGATATTGCATCTTTACATACTCTACGATAGCTATCTGCACTCGTTCTTCTGTTAACTTCGGTTGCTCTGCCATTCTCTATTTCCTTTAATCTTTTCTCGTAATCTGCACAGATGTCCTTCAGAATATCCATTCTAAATTCAATGTCTGCTACATCAGATTTCAAATCGTTAAATGCGAATATAAGATATAAAATAGAAATAAGCAAAAGTGTTATAATAATCGTTATCATTTGAGTCGCTTTGCTTGGTTAATAGTATCTCCAATCATCTTCTGACTATCTCTATCTTTCTGATAGTCAGTAAGTTGGCGTTGTTGTCTTTTGAGATTTGCTTTGGTCTTGTACTCCTTTAGCCATATATTCCAATTACGCACATTGACAAATCCACCACTATCTGAATGTCTTATCCCTTGCTCGAAAGCAAACATTACCTCAGCCATCTCCATTGATGGGTAGAATCTCGACAGGTCATCCACTAGCAGTTTCGACATCATTACTATTTGCTCTGTATCAGGCTTCTGTCCTAGCATCAGATAGCACTTGCTTAGTACATCTACGCAATCAATATTAAGCTGCTCTCTGTCGTTGGCAAACCTATACCATATTTGTCTAGTCTTATCCATTATCCTATGATATTATCTCGTGATGCCATTCTTCTCATATCAGCTTTATCGTAGCATACAAACCCTGTAACCATATAGTATAAGTCAAACTCAATGTTTTTCCTGTGCTTTAGTGTAGGATTTGTTTTCATTTCCTTTATGAAGTCTTTAGTGTATTGACTTGCTCTACTTCTATTCTTGTTATACTCGTTCCAAAATTCTTTAGTGTAATTAGCCATTGTTTATTTGTGTTCTTGCTTGTTCCCAAGCGGTTAATACTTGTTTAGGTTGTGATACTTTTTGTGTTTGGGTAGTATTCTTCTCCCAAGTTCTTACAGATGCTTTCCAATCCTTCATTGCGTTCTTACCTACTTTCCAACCATTGGAGGAGTAGTAGTCATAAAACTTCTCAGCATCTACATCATTATTCCTTTCATTGCAATAGTCAACTACTTCTTCGATTGTTGGCTTTGTAAACCTCTTAACCTTAACTTTAGCTTTAACTATATCTTTATCCTTATCTTTATCTTTAAGGGTACTTTGTACCCCTTGTGAACCCTTCATATACCCTTCAAGATTATATTTATCAAGTAGTGCAATTACTGACTTATGCACATTAGATGTTGGATTTAGTTCGCCATATTGAAACTCAATAAATTCAGGAATAAACCATTTATCGCCATTGTCAAAGATAACTATCTTGTCAAGGAATGCCTGTGGTAGCATATCGTAGATTAATTCTTCGCCTACTCTAATGGAAGCTACTTCTATATCTACTTCCCATATCCCTGCGTGATTGCAGTCATCTAATATGTAGAACCATAGTAGCTTGTGCTGTGGCTTTAACTCTCTTAGAAAGCGTTTCTTCCACTTGTCTGTGTCTGTCATTCTCTTTGCCATAATGTTTAGTTTTATTTTAAGGTCATAGTTATTAACTCAAACTCATCTCGAGTTATTAAGCCTTTCATTAATCCGAGATATTCTTTTGATACATCTCTACCTGTAATCTTGTTTATAATAACCATAATGTTTTAGTTTAATTGTTTAACACAGCAAAGATAAATAAACTTTTTTGATTAATAACAAACTTTTTTGAGTTTTTTTATTTCTACTCTAGCCATTATCTCAATATCATTGTAACTTCCTGCTCTTGGCTTACGACCACCAAGCCTAAAAAAGCCATCAAGGTTCTCAATTCGTTCATAGACAATACCATCTTCAAATGCCCAACAAATTGCCACAGGTTTGTTTATTTTCTTCTGATGTTTTTGTAGGTCAACAAGTTTGCGTATAGCTACCTGAACAGTTAAAATGTCATCAATCTTTTTATTTGGACAACCCTTTACCTCTAATGCACCTACAATGTTTCCTTGCTTATTTCTAAGGTCATAATCAACAGGAGCAAAATCTCCCCTGTCAACAGACACAAGGTCAAAAGCGTGGCAAAACAATGCACAAGCCTTTTGCTGCCTCTCTATATCTTTAGCAGTTTCATACCTCATACTAATTTTTTCCGTACCTATTATCCCATTCCCATTTTATCGTTAAGGCAATAATAAATGCTATCATTACACCTATAACATATAATCCATTAATCATTATCATTTTCTTTATATTTTAAGTATTCATATATCCTAGCCTTAGTAAGATTCATTCTATTTGCTATCTCGCCAACAGAGTAACCCTCATTTCTGAGGTGCTTACAATGTTCGGCAGTTGCAATAGTTTCTATCTTGACTAGCTTACTATACTGTCTAGTTTTACTATTCCAATTCATTGATTAACTGTTTTATGGTTATCATCTATATCAATAATAGAATGTGTGTGAGGACATAAGTCCTTAATCATTCTTATATTGCTTCTTATTTGCTTTCTAACGCCATCAATCTCGGTTTTAGTGCTATCTATACCGAGAGATGCGTTGAGGGTAGCATTGGCTCTTAAAAGCATATCTACCCTCTTTACATTCTTCCTCTTATTCAATTTCACAATCAAATATTCTTATCAGTTCCCTAACCTTAAAAGGGTAAGTCTGATTCCGCTTTAGGACTATCGGCTTTTTCTGTCTTAGCACCTCCGACATTTACTGCCCAAGCCAATATGTTATTGTAGTAATTTCCTTCATACAAGCGGCCTCTTATGTCAATCTTGCAGGTAATTTCAGTTCCTATCTTGATAGTATCTAACTTATCAATATTGTCCTTAACTACCTCTAGCTTAATCGACTGTGGATAATCTCCACCTGTATTAATTACAAATTCTCTTTTTTTAAATCCACTTTTGAACTCTTTTGTTTCAAATGTAGCTTCTAGTTTTCCACTAATTTCCATT
>Ga0181380_1000929_pt1 | contig 12996 bp, 7 predicted proteins | sample 3SPOviralmetaG_FD_130116 | JGI IMG/M metagenome (GOLD analysis project Ga0181380, IMG submission 130116) | Marine viral communities from the oligotrophic San Pedro Time Series (SPOT) site, San Pedro Channel, CA, USA - 3 SPOT_SRF_2009-08-19 | ecosystem: Environmental > Aquatic > Marine > Strait... | reverse complement strand
TGTCACGGGATTTTCTTCTACTAATACTGCTAGTGCTGCGGGTATGACAAAACTACCAGAACCCATTTCTGCTCCGTCAGTTGCAGCGATGAATCTTACTCCTGGGCTAAACGTAATACCTGACCCTGAACCTACTCCTGCTATTGTCTCCCAATCTGCTTGAGTAGTCCCTGTAACACTTTTAATTAAGTAAGCAGTTCCTATGGTTAGTTGTCCTGCCTTTGCAACAGTTGATGTTGATACTGTTGGTTGTGTGTCGGCACCAACTTCAAACAGTTCACCGCCAGCGTTTGCGCCATTCTCATCTAGTGTGTTTACTTCTGATTCTAAAAACTCTTTACGCACATTGAACTTGACAACATTCGAATCAATAGAAGGAGTCACATCATTAACACTTGATACCAGGGGCGTTCCGAAAAACTTTGTGCCTGCAACATGAACAACATCTTTCAATGTCTTTTCGTAAACTTGCGTATCTAGTATTGTCGAAATGTCATATGAATATTCTTGATAATAATCATTGTCATGTATGTATCTATTGCTGTCAGAAAGATGCGATTTTGTTGTTTTCCATTTACCTTCAGTGACACCCGAATCGCTGACAGTGACTTTAGCTGTTCCTACCCATTTTTCGTATTTGTCATCGTTATCAGCATCGTTGTTTATAAGTTTAACTTCTTCGTTAGTTTTATATCTGAATCCTGATTTAATTACATCAATATTTGTAATCTGTCCTGCCTGAAAACTTGCCTTGCCTTCTACAACAGCATTTTCACCTAACCTATTAAGATCAGCATACACTCTTGAGATAGATTTAATTGTAAGTGTATTCCCGAAGAATGATACAGCAGGTCCATTTACATCGAATGAATAGAAACTTAACGGCTGGAAAACGAATTCATCTGTTTGTGCATCTAAACTAATTAATTTTGCTCGGGCAATGTAATCAATTGTTTCGCCCAAGTTGGTAAACTGTCCTGCATCATTTTTCGCTAAATTAGGAACTTGGATTGTTTGTTCGATTACGTCATCTATTTGAATCCCAAAGTTTGATTTATCGAATCTTACTCTGATAGGACCGTAACCAAACTTTCGAATAGAATCATTAAATATATATGTCCTTACATTATTTTTATATTCAGAACCGCCACTAGTTGTTGTTATTGATTCTATCGCACCTATTTCTGCTGTCTTAGATCCTAGAGCCTCAGCAATCGGTGTGCGATGATCTGTGTAAAATTGTCCTGACATATTATAGTTTCCAGCAGTGCCAGGTCCAGTTATATCGATCATTCTACCTGTACCTACGCCACCTGATGGATAGTTTCCCGGATCACCATCAGGTGAAAAGATTGTTCCTATTTCATTGTTAGGAGAATCAAAAAGAGATATTGTGAAGTCAGTGTCACTACCTCCAATACCATCATTAAGCGCAACAATTTCATATGTAGATCCATTCAGTTGCACACCAGATACAGATACCACATTTGCTAAAGAAGTGTTTGCAAAATCGCCGATAATGTCAGTAAAGAATGTAACAGTTTCTTTTTCAGAAAATGATTCAGGTTCAAAACTCGCTGAGTCATTAAAATCAGATAATGCAGAAATCCATATATCATCAAGATTTGGTTGATTAGGATTATCAACCCTAATTCTAGCATAAGTTCCAGCATCAGGCCATTCGTCAGTTGTTATTGATTCATCTGCTCTTGTTCTGATTGCAAAGGCGCCATTATTATAAGGTGCCACATTAGACACGTCTAAAGGATTCAAATACTCGGGATCATTATCAGCGTAAGATGAAATGAACAATAAAGGATGCTCGTAAGCGACAATAACCGCCTTACCTTTAACAACATAATCGTTAGCGGCACTTTCTGGGAATGGCGCAAACCAATTAATACCCCTTCGATAAAACGATCCTGCATCGGCCAAACCCGGATCGTCTTCAGCAGTAAGAACGATTCCAGGTTTAAGGTTATTCACAGGACCAAACCCTGATAGATTACCCGCAACAACCATTACTTGCGTAGATGTCATCTGTATGTTTTCAGTTTCAAGGCGACCTTCGATGTTTCGTGTTGTTGAAGTATCATAACCCCAACCTTTATTCTTTAGTTCCCATTCGATGGTACCAGTTGGAATATCTGAAACTGCTCTTACAACTGCTTCACCTTCTACACCATACTTAGACGACTCAAGCAATAATTTGTCGCCGACTTTGTTATCTGCTGTTCCGTCTTTCTCTAATACTTCTGGTTTCGCAATTGACCCGTAAATCAATCTACCAGGAAATGAATTGATACCTGCTCGTGTGACCTTTAATGAATCATCGGAACTGAACTTTCCGTATATGTTTGAAATGTAACCTACAGGAAGTTGTACACCATTAATGCTATAGAAAACTATTTCATCAATGAATGCCGTTGCCTTTGTAGTATCACCTTCAATAATATCCCCTTTCTGAATAGGAAAGTTATTTGTGCTTGTGACAGGTTTGAATTCTAGGTATGTTGAAAATGCCCATTTAGAATCTGACAATGTTAAAATAGAGGACGCCGGATAATGAGTTTCAATCTCTTCCTTATAAAACATCTTGAACATTAATTCAAGCGCTTCTTGTGTACCCTTACTACGATAAAGATCAGCAATATTCTTAACTAAGAAAGGTACATCTTTTGTCGATGACTCAACAAACGGTAATGAATTTAAATATTTTTTCTTGTAATACTTTAGAAATGAATCAACAGTGTTATCTACATCGCCTAATGAACTAAAGTTTCTTTCGTTTGATTCGTCAAGAAACTCGTAATACGATTTTACAAATGCGACAAAGTCGGGACCATCGTCACGATAGACCTTAGGAAACTGATCTTCTACATGTGATGAAATCGAACCTGGTCGATATTCCATTAGATTGCCCTTGTAGTAATTGTTGTATCTTGTTGTCGCATTCTAAAGATACGATCCTTAGGTGCCGTGAAATCACGCCCAGCAAGTTTCACACTAATTTGAATTGCGCTACCTTCGAAACTTGCAACAATGAAGTCACGTAATGTAATAGTCCCTGTATCATAGTCGATTGATCCCAAGTTCTTACTATACACAGAACGTAATGGATCGTTTGCAACAATTGCTTGTACTATGCCTGTACCATCATCTTGTAATTCAACTAATGTTTGATCGATAGTGAATCGTGTAGATGCTACACATGGATTATAGCCAACCAATCCATTTGCCGATGAGAAAGGATATGGTTTAGATAACTCTTGATTAAAGTTAAATACAGGACTACTGATTGAACCGATATTAGGTTTATAATCAATCATGGGTTCCGTTGTTACTGCTATTGACGTAATCGAATCATCGCTCAACGACAACTGATAACTCAGATCAGACAAACTTAAAGTCGCTCCAAACGTATTTAAATTATCTTCTGAATATGTAGTGAGTGCATCTCGAACGAGCGCTTCTAAAGCCGCCGGATTCAATAACGCATTGTTACGTGAGTATGTAACATTCATATTTGCTTTTGCGTAAATGAAATCTGCTTGTTTAAAGATAGGTTCGATTGTCAAAGGACTTTTCGTTTGAATAAAATCTTTATATAATGCTAATTCTGTTTCCGCAGCACCATCACGACCTTGTACATCAACAACAACAATCACACGACCAAACTGTGGAGGTAACGCTTCATCGCCACCATACACACTAATGTTTTCAATCTCGGGAAACTGTGTCTTTAGCAATACTTCGTAATCACTAGCAGTTACAGCACGATTCTGAACTTGAAACGCTTTCGGGGCAAACTGTTTCACGGATTGCACTGATTCAGCATCTGCGCCGCCTACGGACAACCCTAGAGGAGTCACAGTCACGCTAGTTGCACCTATTGCCCCTGCATTTAAACTAAACGACTTAATTCCGTTTCCTTGAGTCCCAGAAGTAACACGATATGATACTTCGATTTCATCTGTAGCGGTTGGTTGATACCCAAATAAAGTTTGTCCGAATTGTATCGAATATGCATCATTCAATTCTGGTTGTAAATAAAACACCTTATCATTATTCGATACGCCAAAGATACCTGCTTTATATGCAAACTCTTCACCATTTACAAACACACGAATACTACGTGTATCAATTGACGAGTTACTTAATGTCGTATTCGTATGTGTTAATACTTCAGTAATATAACGACCTTCAAATACCGCTACATCATTTAATTCGAATTGATTTGTTGTACCAATACGTGTAGCAATATGCGCTTTAGTGGTTAAAAAGTTGTAGGATATATTACCACATCGACCAAGGAATGTTGAACCACGAGGAACAACTAATGAATTACTTGTTTGACCACCGCCTACAGTGATTACAAGATTTAATAATGCACCAGCACTTCTCTTACTACGTGGAAGATAATTTAATTCTTTTGCATGAGATATAATACTGTTCTTCAATACAGCACTATCAAGGAATGTTTCCCCTAGTGTCATATTATAGTATTGCATATTATGATAAGCATTATATGCCATAATGTCAACCAATACACTCATATTGGTACCAGCGAAATCGTAACCTATGAACTCATCTTGATTGCTTAAATGCGCCATCAAGTTTTCTTTCACTTGATTGAAATCAAGATTCGTGTATGGTGTTATCTTTGCCATTTATTATCGTGTCCTATCTAACAGTACATTAAATGATACTGGGTTATCTGTATTTATTATGCGAAACAATATTGTTACATATACTTGGTTACTATCAATATCCCCTAATACATCAACACCTAGTAATTCACATCGTGGTTCATATGTCTCGATTGCATTCCTAACAACTTTTTTAATTAAGTCAAATGTTTGTGGCGTAGCGCCTTCAAATAATAACTTGTTGAGATCGCATCCTAGAGTAGGTTGAAATGGACGCTCTCCTTTATTCGTTAATATAATATTTTTAATACTTTCTTTAATAGCGTTTTCGTTTAACTTACGTGCTATATCTTCTTTACCAGGAATGACTGTCAGATCCTTATGAAAATCTGATGCTAGTATCTTCGGTATTCTATTGGGTGTTAATGCCATTTACTTATTCCTGAGTTTATGTATTATTTATAATGGTCGTGGTCGTAGTTGACTTAAGATCTCATCAATTCTTTGTTGTGACATTTTCGACTTATCCATATGTCTATATCCCGATCTCATGAAACCACCTTGAGCAATACTTAACTTATCCCATTCCTGCGCTTGTATAAAGGTTCCTGACGAATCCATAAACTTGTTAATAGGTCCTGCATTCGTAGGAAGCGAAGTTGGTGTAGCAATACCTGTATCAGTTCCTGATTGATCATTTAATCTATTAATAGTTTCTAAATGCTCTTGTCCCGTAGCAGGTCTTGTTGTACCATCACTCAGGAAGGCGATTCCCGGATCAGTATATGACCCCCTCTGAATACTCGTTACAGTAACAGGGGCATTAGGATCTTCTTCGACTTCAGCAGTCGATTTTTCAGTATCAGAGTTTTCTTGATCTTGTTTTGCTTGCTCTTCTGGAGTAGGTGGAGCATCAGGACCACTATTATCATCCATAACAGCAACTTTATATTCAAACAAATCTAATTTATGCATTGTCATTAAGTGACTAGCAATAGGATACAATGTTTCTTCGAACGCAGCAATCCGTTCTTCACTATAAGGAGCAGTCGTTTTAATTGCATTTTCTCTATTCGCCATTATCTTTGGAGATACAAATCCTGCACGTTTTGAGTCAGATAAAAGGATTCTTCCTCTTCCTATTACTATATACTTAATTCCCGCACGACTAGCTGCTATACTATATGCAATCATATTATCAACAGTGTCATCAAATTCAAGTTGCACTATACGTCCTTTTCTATATAGCTTACTTTTTGCTTCCGGATGAAACGCACGAGTCGCAACTACAGGATGACCTAATTGTTCAGTCATATCTAATATCTGTACCCACAACTTTGTTTTAACTCGTGTCCACCCATTACCAGGACTACCTATATCACGACCTGCTTTATCAAATGTATGCAAAATACTTTTCTCTATAGGGCGAGTAGATCCATCTTTCGCTAAAGTACCTTGTTCAAATGTAACAGGACCGCCTGGCACCGTAAAACTTGCTTGTAATAACTTTAATTCTGGTCGTAATGCCTCAGGTAAATCCTTTGCTCTAGATACTTTAGGGTATGCTTTATTGATGTCAGTAACAAATTCTTCATCATCATCGCTATATGTTTCGTTAGAATGCCCGAATCCGTCACCATCTAAACCGAATTGTGACTTCATTGCCTTAACCATATCCCACACATTTGAACTCACCGCACGTTGTTTTTCGATAAATTCTTCTTTCTTTTGAGCAACTTCGGTAGGATCCATACGTGTAGCACCGGACTCTACAGCAGTTTTTGATGCCTTTGCACTATAACTCTTTGCTGCTTGCTTTGCTTGATCAGTAGCAGATGCGGTCAAAATCAATTTCTGTAGTGGTTTATCACTTGATGTTTGTAGTGCTTCCGCAACTTGACATAACCTAAACATCAACATTCCTAGTGCTTTTGCATCAATATTCTCAAATGCTGATGCAGATCCTGCTATCATTTTATCAATTCCATCCATCATACCGTTCTTATTCTTATCAGATGTGAATGCATTAATGTCATTTACAGCGTCTCTTACACCGTCTTCGATCTCTTCTAACCCAGCAATAATAGAATCTGCTTGCTTTGTCACACCGTCTAATGCCTTATCTACGACATCTTCTAACGATTTTTTAATAGCTTCTAGTGATAATTTACTCTTTGCTTTCTCTAATATCTCATCTATAGACGGTAAATCAAACGGATCTAATAACAATCCTGGTATATCACCAAATGAATCTGCCTTACTTTTAATCGCTTGTAATAAACCCCCTATTACAGCAACCTTAACAGCAAACGCAGCACAAGCACCTGATGATAATGATGCCCCCATATTCTCATCAAAGAACCCATCCATTAATCCTAACGTGTCATCTACACCTGCAGGTATTTGAGCACCGGGTGTCCAATCAGAAACATCTAGTGATATTTGACCTTCATTACCAGAACCATCTAATGCTGCCCCTGTTTCTGTTGCGAATATAGCGACTTCAGTTGTTGTTAAAGGACCTAAATCTAAACGATCTGTTAATACAGGATAATCTTTTTTGAATTGTGAGAAGGGATATACAGTACCTTTCTTATTCTTTTGATCATCAAACTTTTTATTTAATAATCCCGTTGCACTGTTTAACGCATTTTGATCTAGTTTTGCTGACGGATCAGATAGATTCAGTAGTTCCTCATCAGTCAATATATCATCAAATTGATCTCCTGCCTCTTTAATAGTCGCCGCAAATTGTGATGGACATTGACTCATCATTCACCCCCAGGAGTTGTGTTAAATTCTTCACCACGATAGAAGAATATTTGATTAGGACCTAATGCTTTCAATGCGGCACCTCTTGCATCTGCTAGTGTATCGTATTCAGAGAATGATGCAAACGCATCGTCACTAAAATCAACAGTCATATCTGAGGTCGCTTGATCAACAAATTCTTGCCCATATTCTTCTGCTAACTCTTCATCTGTAGGAATAATATTCTTTTCTTTATTATCCACTGCTTTCTTTTCTGCCTCTGCTGCTGCAGCTGATGGCAATGTTTCACCTTCAGTTTCAGGACTTACGTCCACAGGAGGATTCGTTTGCGTAGGATTAGGAACAGTACCCACATTATCAGGTTGCTTATAACCTTTGTTATCACCTTGACTCTTAGGCGGCGTAGGACCTGCACCGTGTAAATTCAATTCGTTGGGCTTCAAATCCTCTTTATTGACTGCGGTTGCTATAACAGTATCTTTCTGATCATCATCACCTGATGCGTCTTTAGTACGTGTTGTTGATGCGATTTCTGCTGTAAATGCATTGGCAGGCTTGTTTAAGTTGCTTGTAGTCAACCCTTGAGCATCACCATGCGATGTCGAACCACCTTCCGCCATACGAACAAAATCATCAATATAAGTTGTTGTACCACGAATATGTACATCAGCATTACTCGTTACATTCGTTTTATCGTCTCCTGATAAACTCATTATGCCGACTGCATTCATTGAAGTGTTGCCTTCACTGTATCCAATAATGTTGCCGCCACAATGAATATTAATATTATCTTCTGCTGCTTGACGAATGCCTGCTGATGATCTAATATCAATGAAACCTTCTGAGTCCTCAATTGCTTGGTTGCTAGGCGGGTTATCTGCAGGGGTTCCTTTAGACTCCATACGAATATTATTTGCGCTTTGTATATCGATTGATCCCAAATGATGCGTATCCGCTTCCGCAATACCTTCGACTTTCGCATTAGGTTTCACTTCTGTAGCAATACGTATTGATCCCGATGTCATATCTATGTTATTATTACCGCCTGTAGCGTATAAGTAGATTCCGTTATTACTAGATTCAAGCGTTGTTAAATCAATTGATTGCATTTTTAACTTGCTTTCAGATACGATATTAAAGTCTCCACTAGATTGTTGTTGCATATCCGCATGAGTATTCAGTATCATCTTGGCACCTGAATTGATCGTTGTTTCGCCACGAGACGTTAATGTAAAGTTTTCACATTCAATATCGAGATCTCCGCCAAAGTGCATTTTACCATTCATGTCAACTTTTAATGTATAATCTTGACCAACCATCGTATTCACATCGCCGATAACATCTTCAACGACACCACCGCCAATCATTTCTTGTTTACCTTGCTTACCAAATGTTTTAATTAATATATCGCCATCATCATTAAACTGTATAATAGAACCCGTATGATGTACAATTTGTAAACAACCTTCGTCTGTCATTAACATATATTGTTCATTGTCTACAGATGATAATACACGATTGTCAAGATTTCTTTCAGGAACTTCAGCAAGTTCTTCTTTATGTTTACGACCAAAGGCATCAACCATTTCGTTATCACCCCATCGACTTTCAACGGAAGCATTTACAATACCGTTCATGAAGTCAATGCCTTCGCCACCTAAAGCAGGATGTAAAGGAAATTGTCCGAAACTATTAACTCGTGACGTATACTCACATGCCATAGAAGTAGGATCAACAGCAGCAGGAGCCTGCGAGTTATAGCCTGGGATACGACCCAAGACAATAGGATGTTGTGCTTCCCGCCCGTCAATAAACGCACCTAATACCCAATCGCCTACAAGCGGTATCGTTGATACTGCACCATATGTCCCATCAACAACAGGCGCCCATGGCAAGTCCTCAGCAGAAACAACCCCGGGATCTAGATTATGGAATCCAAATGCTTTAACTTTGACACGACCTAAATTCTGCCCATCCTCACGAGCAACCACGTATCCCACAAAATGAAGTAAATTTCCTATACCTGCCATATAATATTATTATCCTATTGTGTACTATTGCCGAATGAATCAATAACCTTAATATCATCAATCGTTCCCTGAACTCGACCTGCGGCTAACCTACGCTCTTCAATACTACGTGGTTCTGATAAATCTGATGTATCCGTTGTAAAGTCTTGCGTAACTGTATTACCCGCAGTACCAGGAGTTGCTTTATTATTGCCAGCGCCTCTTAATTGTTTCGTAAACGCTATAGAAGTTAACCATGTATTATTCTCTATAATATGTGTCATACCGCCAATCATTTGCGTACCACCAAAATAGGCATCAGATTCCGCTTGTTGTTTCATTGATAATACTGTATACTGTGGAATAAGAACATCAATTAAATTACCTGGATATAAAGGACCACGACCAGGAATCGTACCAGACATCATACTAGCAAAGAAATGATAATCAAATACAGATTTCGTACTCACTGTTTCTTTATAATAAGGAGATGCTCTATCATAATTCACCGGACGACTATACTGTTCTCCTACATTCTTATAATCTTTAAACACATACGTCTCATGCGTATGCTCATCCTGTTCTGCATTCGTTTTAAATACAAACGATTTAGAATTAGGAAGTTGACTAAACTCATCGATATTGTTATAGTTGTTGTAGTAACTACTGTATGCGTAGTAGTAATGCTCAATGTCTCGATTGTTTAAGTCGATCTCAGATACTCTTCGTCCGTACGCCTGCGTTTTAGTTGCTTCTAATGAGTTGTGACTGGGTAGAGTCCCGTTCGAGATCATCTGTTGCGCACGATCTTGTCCGTCAGGAGAATTGTCTTCTGCACCGTGAGAATACTCAAATCGATACGCCTCATCAATTAAATTTAATCGATTCTTTTCTGCAAGGTATTCTGTAGTGCAAAAATAAAATTTTTCTCTTGTCTCGAAAAAAGTGAAGAAACTGCTCGTATTTTCTTCGCTATACGCTCGTCTTCCTATCATCTGTATTGCTTGTTCTGGTGTTACTCCGGGGAATACTATCGTGTACTTACCCTTTGTTTGTTCTATCTCTATGCTTTTATTGAATGCGAATGTAGTTCCTTCGTTTCCATACATCACTTTCATATCGCTTTCGAATGTTACTGTGTTGACATAATCAGTATAATACTCTTGGAATATTGCTTTAACCATATCACTATACGACATGTTACGATATGCTTTATCTACTAAGCGATTGTCTGCAAAAACTTTTTGAACTGATGTAAAATATAATCTATATTGTAAACCTGTTTCTTTATCTGTATCGAGCATTTCTATTTCTTCGATTGCGTATACAAAATATGTTTCTTTTTTTAGTTGAGTCGCATCACCGAATGTATCATAATCATAGTATTCTATATGTAGATACTCTTCTCCTCGCACATGAATAAGATTACCATCTGCATTTTGTTTTACGGTAGGATATATCATGCCATATGAGTCGACTATATCGATATACCCTTCGATATACGGATTGCGCATGTTCTCATCTATAGATATTTTAATATAATTGCCTGAGATATCCACAGACTCTAGCCCTTGGTAAGACGTGAGAGTGAGTTTGGATACTTCAACGTATCCTGCTTGTGGTGCGATTTTGGCGTTAATCATTTAGAATAGTTTTCATTTCGTCAATAATTTGTGGGACATATTGTCTTGCGATAACAGAAATATTTCTTTTCTTTTCGTTTTCATCTATTTCATAATCATAATATCTCATCGGAACGAACTCGGCAGAAGCATATTTTCCGCCTTCCTGTGTAGCACGTGAGATTCTAAGATCTTTTGAGTTTTTTGAATAGTAATAAACTACGTTTTCGTTTGTGGTTGTGTTCTTTGTCCATTCAATGACTTGAGTATCTTCTGGCGTGTATGATAAATTTAAAGCAGTTTTACATTCCTCGGCATATTTCTCTGCAATGAAACGCTCAAGAACATTAAAAGGTTTCCAAAAATCTGTGTAAGGATCAATCACATCGTTTGCCATTCCAATCAACCATGATAATTCTGCATCACCATAATAATTATATGCGAGAGATTCCATGGTATCGCCTTCTTCTAATGTATATGGCAGGAATACAGTGGGATCACCTTGTATTTTTTGTAGGATGTCTGCACGTCTGGACAGGTCAACCATCTCTTGTCCGTTCCAAATGACTGTGGGGAATGATTTAAAATACATATAAGTTACCTATCGACTGGAGGATTTGCTTGGTATGATGACTTAGTTGGGTATGAACTTGCTGCACCTTGTGATACCCTCTCTTTAACTTTCTTACCTTGTGCCGTGTAAAGATCGTATTTACGTTGACCTACTGCACTTCCTTGTCCTGGCGGCAATGGACGAGCAACTTTATACGCAGGAGTGTTATCTTCTGCTTCAGTTGAAGTTTTTTCTCCACCATTTTCTTCAACGGCATCACCTTGTTGTGCATTTTCATCTTCTGGTGGTGGCGGAACTTGTTCACCATTAATAGTTTCTTCATTTGGCGTATCAGCAGGTGCTTCATCGGGTACAGTTGCTCCAGGTAATCCTTCTAGATAATCATCACGAGTACGAATTTGACTTTCTGTTGTATTCATCGAGCAACGAACCATATTTGCTGTACCACCTTTGTTCAATACAACACCTTGTGGAGTATAGTCAGCATTAAAATTGTTGACCATATAAAATTTTCCTGATCGGAAAACTTGTTTTAATCCGCCGCTGACACCTTGTAGTTCAAGTTCCATAAGCGCAGGATATGTTAGCAATCCTCTATTGATTGTTCTTTCTAGCGTTGCGCTTTCTTGTCCTAACGGATTTTTGTATGCAGGATGAATATAATAATTAATTGTTTGAATAATTTTATCGAGGTCATCAGATTCCATTTTATTTTTTGGTGACAATAACCATTCAAAGTTATGAATTTTTAAATCGACACCATCAAATATAAGCGTTGCTTGATTGTTTAATGCTGTTCCTGACGTTGCACCTGCTGCTTGTGCAATCTGAGGTGAGATAGATCCTGCAAGTGCTCTTACAATATATGCGCTTGCATTTTTTCCTATGCTACCTATGTTGCCTAATATTTCTTTACCTTCTTTAAGCAGTTCAGCACTTGACATGTTAGCAAATTCATTAAACCTAGATTTGATTGCATCAACGTCTTGTGATGCTTTACTCACAGAATCACCAGAATAAAGTGTTCCTAATGCATCTGCTGCTGCTCCGCCTAACAATCCTAACTGTGAACCCCCAACCTCAAGTCGTGATTGATCAATAATATTTTGTGGCAACGGCATAGATATTTGTGCTGCAATATTTTGTTTACCTTTACCCGTTACAGTTCTTGAATAATCATATTCATAGAAATATAATATTAATCTATGGGCGCCTAGGTTTGATGGAAACTGCAACTGAATAAATTTTTGATCTTGTTTTGCAGCATCATTATCTGTTTTGACTGACATTTACTTTTATCCTGTATAAATACATAAAGTGATAACTTTATTTATATGAGCAACTTATGACTTACCAAGGAAAATTTAAAC
>Ga0181380_1000928_pt1 | contig 13003 bp, 9 predicted proteins | sample 3SPOviralmetaG_FD_130116 | JGI IMG/M metagenome (GOLD analysis project Ga0181380, IMG submission 130116) | Marine viral communities from the oligotrophic San Pedro Time Series (SPOT) site, San Pedro Channel, CA, USA - 3 SPOT_SRF_2009-08-19 | ecosystem: Environmental > Aquatic > Marine > Strait... | reverse complement strand
GATATACCAGATGACTTAGAATACTTTGCTACAACGGCTGCTTTGCTCATCCTTTGCTCCTCTGCTTACTGATTCTATCCATCATAGCCGGTGTAAGTTTACCCTGTCTATATAACTTTGAGGTACGCTTTATCTCTGCTTCTCTTTTCTTAGGGTTCTTTGCACCCTTAACATATTTCTTTGGCACACCTTTTTTTGTCTTAGCAACTTTGGCAAACTTTCTCATTTAGATACTCCTTTAAACTTCTCGAAGCTACGCATACCACCAAGACCTAACATTCCAAGAAGAATAGTTGTTAAGGTTTCCATGTCGAAGCTAGGTAGTTCAGGTATTTCAATACCAGCAATCGCAGTTGCGAAAAGAATAAACGGAGTAATGATAAAGTGGTACGCAAGCGCGAACGCAGTGACCCATCCTGTAAAGGGACGCCATCCAGCAACAAATATTGACCTGTGCTGGGCTTCTGCTTTGTTGACTTCGACTTGGGCGAGTTGCGCTTCGTGCGCTTGTTTTTCTGCAAGTGTGGCGATTTCATGGGCAAGTGCGTTCTTCTGGTCTTTGTCCTCAACAAACTTATCTAATAATCCTGTTACTGGCCCTATCAATGCTTGTATCATTTGCTACTCCTCTGGATAACATTGAGCAGTCATTTTGTAATATTGGTTACCATAAAATTGTTCCCACATTTCATCTCTTGCTAACCAATTACATTGCTGTTCTAACATAGGTTGTTGCAATACCATCTGACCAATAGGATGCCAATCTATACCGTTGTTACCCCACACTGCTACCACAAGCACCCACGCTATCTCTGCATTGTGGTGTATTTCTATCATTTTTTACTCAGCCATGCGCTAACACCCATGTATGCTCCTACTATACCACCGCCTGTTATATACAGCAAGTTTGACAAATCAGTAAGTAGTTTGATACGTGTATCAGGAACAAAAGGCGCAAACATTAACAAAGTATATACAGCCATAAAACATAACACGGCTGTTGCCATGCGTCTTTGTGCTGTTAGTTTGCGGAGTTGTGCATTTTCTTTTCTGTCTTGCATCTCCATGTCATGTAAACGCATTTCATCATCATCAACTATACCATCACCATCTACATCTAAGTAACTGTATTTACTATCTTTTTCTAATTTCTTTTGTATCATGTCTAGCCTTTGTTATGCCAAAGATAAAGTATTAAGACAAAGAAACCTACAATAGTTATTCCTAAAAATATAATTGCTATTGCTTCCATGAAATGTTTACGAGCTTCACGTTGCTTGTAAATAGTTTCTTTGCGTTGTTGCCTAATATCTTTTTCCATACGAATGAGTTCTTGCCAAGCACTAGGCCCACACATAGAAGATATTAACTTACGCAATTCATCTCTTTGATTTTCAAGTTGTTTCTTCTGAGTAAATAACTCTATAGCTTCTTGCTCAACAGATGCACCATTAAATAGTTTTTTAAATATAGGTGGGTTTTTTGCCTCATGATGCGCTCTATCTACATCAGATACAGCAGACATCCATCGAGAGAGGTCTTTGCCCATGCTCTCGATGTCTCTACCAATGGATACACCTTTTTTTAAAGCATTAAAAGCAGTACCAGCGATTGCCATTGCTGAAATTGGGTCAACCATTACACTATCAACGTAACCACTGTTACAGCTGCTCCTACCACCGCTATTGTTGATACCATCGTCAATCCTTCTAACCGCCACATACGCTTGTTCATGTCCTCTAATTTCTCAACTAGACCTTTGTAGCGTTCTTCACAAATCATTTCATGTGCTGTTAACTTATCCATCTTTATTCTCTAAATCAGCAACTCTTGCCCTTAAATCTTTTAATTCTTTTAACAACACAGGAACGAGCTTGCTGTAATCTATTCCAAGATAGCCTGTCTCTGGGTCTTGTACTGCTACACAGTCAGGAAATACCTCTTGCATCTCCTGTGCTACGACACCGAAATCTTCATGCTTGTTATCTTCTATCCAGTCGAATTGATAGACATTGATATCATCTATTTTCTGAGATGCAGATGATGCTGGTTCTATGTTTTTCTTTAAACGTCTGTCTGATGAACTAGTTAATTGAACAGTGCCTGTGCTATCAGGTAATGTTATGGTGCGGTCTGCTGTGGGGTCGGTGACAGTCAGGGTCGTTTCGTTGTTATTATTCGTAGCCCCCTCAAACAATAAATTAATTCCAGTATTTAAGCGAATGTTTCTACTGAATCTATTTTCTCCAAAAATAGCACTGTAATGTTGTGTGAATGTGCCATTTATCATTGCACTTATATTAACAGCACCGTACTCATTACCATCTGCGGCTGATGTAGTTTGACCCTCCACTTCTCCATATACGATTTTCTCATCAGCATCATTTTCACCACTAAAATTGATATGACCAAGTTTATCATTTGTGGCAGGACTTGCACTGTTTCTGTATAAATCTAGTGTGGGGTTTTCTGTAGCACCAGCATCGTAAGAAGTTAATGTTAGATCAGAGTTTGTTGTAACTTGGAAAACAGGATTATTACCATTATCATGTGCATAAAAAACTAATGCACTTAATTCATCAGTGGCTTCTGTAGTACCTCGTCCAAACCTATAAAATATATCACCCCCACTAGCACTAATATCAGGAGCATCAAAATCTATAAAAGTTGTAGCGTCACTTCCTGCACTGGCATTAATTTTTGCGCCACCAGATGAACCTGACGCACCGAATAATCCGCTTCCAGAAGATGCACCATCAACTTGAAATGCTGTGGTAGCTTTAGCTGTGCCTGTGATTGTCGCACCAGTTGATGTAGTTTCAATCTTTTTACTGTTGTCGTAGTAAAGTTCTACTGCACCATTAGCTGTTCCAAGAAAGTATGTTTCACCATTAGCCGCCCTAAATCTAAGATGCGTTGCTTCTATTACTAAATCACCAGTACCAGTATCTTTAATAAAACTATTAGAACCATCGTGAAATATCTCTAAATCCTGTGAAGCACCTAGTCGTATTTTCTCATCATCACCTAAGTCTAAGCCATCAGCAGTAAGCACCCCTGTTACTGTCGCACCGCTTGATGTAGTCTCTAGCTTCTTGCTATTGTCATGGTATAGTTCCACTGCGCCACCATTAATAAACTTAGCTAAATCTTCGTTATCTGCTGTGTTTCTTAATAAAATCTGCGTACCATTGCTCGTAATATAAAGATTTCCTGTTCCTAAATCTTGAATAAATGAGTTTGTACCTGAGTGAAATATTTGTAAATCATCATCTGTTGTTCCAAATGTTGCTTTTACGCTATCGTTAAATCTTAAATTTCCACTTGTTTTTACATCATCCGCATCACTGCGTAGGAATGATGTGCTGTCTACGCTATCAAGGGTGGTAGCGTTTACGCTAGTAAGACTAGAGCCATCTCCATCAACTAACAGAATAGTGCCTGTGGCATTTGGAAGTGTAATAGTTTTATCAGAACCAGTTGGGTCTTGTATTGTAAGCGTAGTCTCAAAGGCATCAGCCGTAGCACCCTCAAACACGATTGCATTAGCTGCGTTCATTGTAACTGTATCAACAGTCGTTGTTGTTCCAGCTACTGTTAATTTTGGCACAAGTAACTCGCCTGTGCTTGGGTTGTATCGTAATGCACCAGTATCATCTAACAAAGCATTTGATTCATCGTGAAACACGACAGGAAAGTTTGTATTAGCTGTGCTATCACTTACCGTTGCAGTAGATGCAAGCGTGGCTGTAGCAGCATTGCCTGTTATGTTGCTGGATATAGAATCTGGTAATCGTGCATCTAAGACCGTGCCTGATAGTTGTGATGCATCAATCGTTTTGTTTGTCAGAGTATCTGTAGAACTAGCTGTAATACCGCCAATGTCTGACAATACTTCCGCAGCAGAGCGTCCTTCTATTGCTGTACCATTTACACGCAAAAAGTCATCATCTGCTACACCGCTCGTAAACTTAGGCACATTTGTATTTGATATGCCAGTATCTAACGTAGCAGCCGTACCAAGCCCAAGTGATGTTCTAACCGTAGCACCAGTTTCAAGCACAAAGTTAGACCCATCACCTACAATAAACCCACTATCTGTAACAGCTAATCCAGCCACATCTTGTAGCTGTGCATCTAGCCTGGCATTTGCTACTGTGCCTGTAAGATTACCAGCATCTAAATAATGACTACCTTCTTGCCCATCTAATTTATCCGCATCTAATCCAGATGATGCGCCATCATTAGATGTATCAAAAAAACCTAATGCTCTTATGTCAGATGCATCTTGGTCAGCCGTTGCAGATGCTTCTATACCGTTTAACTTAGTATGGTCTGCATCTGTAAATACATTACTATCACTTGCACTTTCAACAAGTGTTCTTATGTCACTTGCAGTCTGGTCTGTTGTGGCACTAGCTTCTATGCCATCAAGTTTTGATTTATCACTGCTAGACATCAATCCATTTACGGATGTAGTTGCAACAGATGTAAGAGTGCTATCTGCTTCTGGCACACCACTGCTAGAATTAAATTTTAACACACCACCCTTGAGGTCAATGTTATGTGGCAATGTGCCGGATGTTGTATCTGATTCTGGTCTAAGTAAGGCTCTATCTAATCGTCTTCCTATCTGCTGTATTTGCAATGCCATTCTATCTAAAGCATTTTCATGTGTTTCTGCTGGGAATGGGTCGTTTACTCTGTAATTAGTAGGCTGTGTAAAACTCATATTACGCATTAAGAATACAGTTTGACTTGCCGTAGGAGCAGTAACGAAAGTGACTGTACCACCATTAACATTACCAGTGCCAGTTACTGCATAGTTTGTACTACCTGTACCTATAGACCTAACAGACTCTGCACCTGTTGCTGTTGTTACAACAATTACCTTGATATCTGTTGTTTCTAATATCTCAAAGGTAAAACTAAAAGCAGTGGTAGACCCATCGCCTGTATATGTATTTGTCGTTGTGGTTGTTGTAACTGTCATGGCTTTATATCTTTATAATGTAGTTGAGAATGATTGTTGGCTGCACGTTGTTGTGTGCGCTACCAGAACCTGTGTTTGTAGCTCCCGAAGATACACTTATACTTTGAACCACAGACGCACTACCATCCCCAGTGTTAGTTTTAAAACTTGGAGTTACGGCAGTTACTACTGTACCATGACTGTGCGCTGGTAGTTGTGCAGTGGTTAATGTATGTGATTCTGTACCGCCAGTATCACCTAATGTATCGCCATTTAAACCACCTGTCTGGTCAGTCAAACGATTGGCAGATGACCCAGACATATCATCTTTACCAGCAACTACACGACCTTGTAAGTCTGGTAGATTAAATGTAGACGAGCCATCACCAACACCATACGTCGTTCCAACAACTGCAAACAAATCAGAATAAGTTGTGCGACTTACAGCTTGACCGCCACACAATAAAAACCCTGTGGGGGCAGATGACCCAGCAAAGGGAATAACCATACCAGCTACAAAAGGAAAAATAGTCGAATAACTAAAAGAGCCGTCTGCATCTGAAACAATTGATTGCCCAGAACTACCATTGCCAGATATATTAAGTTCACTTGCTGTGACTGAATTAGCATCTATCTGTGATGAGCCTACTGTATTTAGAGTTGCTAAACTACCAAGACCAATAGTTGTTCTTACCGCAGATGCGCTCGTATCATCTACAATAGTAGCAGCAAACGTGGATATTGGTGTTACATCTGCTGTTCCAGCCACCGCAATAACATCACCACTTCCATCAAAGCCCAGATACTTACTAGCCCTTTCTGTTGAGGTAGGTATGGTTATTGAACCTGTATCAGTTTCTGCAAACTTAAATGTTCTGTCTAACTCTTCTTGTTGCTGTTGATTTATAAATGTGAGTTTATCTAATGCATCTTCATGTGAAGCTGCTGGGAAGCTATCATTGGGTGTATAGTCTGTATTTTGTGTAAGTGTCATTACACGTTTTATTAAAAGAGTCTCACCGCTTTGTGGTCTTCTGTCCGTTGTATCGTAATTACTATCATCAGAATTACCAGTATCAAACTTAAACGTAACAGTGCCACCATCTTGCTCACCAGCATTGCTTACAAGATAATCTGTGTTGATTGTTTTGGTAACTTCTGCACCAGTGCTATCTGTTCTAATAACAATCTTTAATTCTGTATCTAGGAATATCTTGAAACTATAGGCAAAAGCAGAGGTAGTGCCATCACCACTATAGCTGACTTTTGTTGTAGTGCTACTGACTGTCATATCTACTCCTACTTAAATCCTTATACCTTATTTTTATGTGTCAGCAAAGTGCTACTCTACTTTTGTACTCTCTGGACGCATATCAACTAACTTGTTTAAAGCATTTTTAATACCCAAAGCATTGTTGAATGGAACTATAGTATTTAATGCTCTTTGATTTCCTTGTGAAAATTGTAAATCCGGGTTTATTATGGAACGAGAAACAGCTTGTGCGCTACCAATACCCTTACTAATTAATTGGACTGTTGGGTTTCCTGTTATGAATTGTGTATCTAACCCTGTGCTTCTATATGCAAAAACTGGGTCATCAGTAAAGAAAGCAGCCCCTGTATCAATTAGACCAGGAAACAATGCAGCCCAAGAACTTCTTTGAAAAGATGCTTTTGCTATAGATTCTGCTGATAATCTTTTTTTTAAAAACTCTTCTTTATCTTCTCTTCCAATCGCATTTGCTTGTTGTTGTGCCATGTAAGACAAACCAGCAAATGTTGCTGAATACATCATTGCTGAATATGCTTTAAAATCGTTAGCTTTGATGTTGTGTAAAAATTGTTTGGCATGAGATACAAGCATAAATGTGCGGAACTGTGTAAGTATCTGACCCATAGTAGAAGTCATATATAAATTTAAATTACCCACGTCATTTTGTTGTATGCTTCTTCTTGTCCATCGTGCAATAGCAACTGTAAACGCATCTCTTGATTCTGTGTCATCCCATTGTGCAAGATTTATGGCTTTTATTTTTTTATTTCTAAACAACGTTGAAGGCTGTGTTATTGCATTTTTTTTAATTTGATTGAAAACTCTTTCTGACATTTCTTCACTTAAACCTAGACCAGCCAATCTTGCTCGTGAAAGTTTTTTGCTACGAAACGCGACATCTGTTAATGTTTGTACTGCAATACGCGCTGCCATTCTTTCTAAGGCTAATGTTACTGGGGCCATTCCAGATATGTCAGCCGTAATTCTTTTAAGGGGTTGCCCACCGAATAATGCTTTATCTATTAAATCTCCTCTGCCCTCACTAAAAACACCTATCGTATCTGCTTTATTCATTGCTTGCATTGTCAATCTGTCTGAGCCGATACCAGAAACACTTTCAAGGTCTCTCATTACTGGGTCTTCTATTTCGCCATTTCTTGCTCTTTTTAACATTGATTTTATAGAAGGCACAGATTGCAAAACACCTCTAAAACCACCAATCGCTAGAGCATTTCCTAATTCTGCTATTTGGGCAAAACCTACTTGGTTCATTAATCTTATAAAATTATAATCTTGAACAAGCCTAGCTGACCTAGCAAAATTACCTTGTGCATCAGCTGCCAATGGCGCACGTCTATTGATAATCATATTGAAGATAGTTTGTGCAACCAGATTATCTTTTTCTGCTCTTGCTTTTCCAGCGTTACCTTCTCTATCTGCTGCTTCTGCTAAATTTCTATCAAGTAATTTGTTAAAACTTCTTTCTGATTTTATTCCTACTTTAGCAAGTGCATTTCTGCCTGATAATTCTGCTGCATATCGTGTGAATACTTGCTCTGCGTCTCTGTCCTGTAAGTCTTTGATTCTTAATACTTCTTGAACACCTTTTCTATTTACAGCAGTTTCTGCATGGTTCATGTCAAAACGTAATCTGCGTTTTGCTCTAGCTGGTGTTCCATCTGGTTTTTGTGAAAATAAACCCATTAACTTATCTGCATCTTCAGCAGACATATATTCTTCATCAATTAATATTTGTCTCATAACATCTCTATCGGTTGCATTAAACAATCGAGCAGCACCAGCATCCATACCAGCAGCACTTCTTGATAATTTTATATACATTCCTTTTGCAATTTGTTTAGCAGCATCTTCTTGCAAATCTTCTGTTCCTTTCATCAAAGAACGTGTAAGCAAATTTATTACCGAATCTGTGGAAAATTTATCTGATGCATCCCTAAATTTAAAATCATCCCAAAGATGAGTAAAATAACTTAAATTTTCAGGTACATTTTCAAACCCTTCAACCCCTGCTTCTTTGGCTGCTCTTAATAAATCTCTTTGTATTTCTGCTTGTCTATTTGCTGCTGTTCTTATTGGTGCGCTTACTGGCAAATCTGGGTTTTCGATAGCATCTGCAACGAGTTCTCCAAACTCTCTGCGAGGAACATTAAATGTTCTTTTAAAAATACCATAACCTTGCCCTTTAGCCCAGTCTTTATAAGCCGTATCATACACTTGGTAAAATCGTGCAAAAGATGATTTCATAGAATTTGTTTTTAAAATATCTGCTGACTCTTGTATAACAAGATTTTTATCTTTTCTAAATCCAACAGGGTCTTCTGGTAATATTCTTCCTAAAAAATTAGCTATCCTGTTTGGACTGTTTAATAAATACCCAGCCATATCAAATCTAAGTGGTACTGGCCCTAATTTTGTAGCCGCTGCTTCTACTGGCTCTCCTGCTTTATCTAATACATCATCAATATCAGAACGTAGTTCTTTTACCTGATTTGGCAAAGAATCTGGATTTACAGCAGCACCAACTGATAATTCATTATTCGGATCACCATCTAATACGTTTGCTTTAATTGCATTTGTTGTTTCAATCTTTTGTGCATTGTCTGCGTGTGTTGCCATTCTACTGAGTGCTTTTATCATAGGGTCAGACGTATCTGTTCTTCCCAATGCACCCACACCGCCACCAAGAACAATACCAGCACTCATTGCGTATAGTATATCATATGGATCTTTAAAATCATTCTGGCTTACAAGATATGCTTCAATGGCTGCGTTTGTTGCACCAGCGGTTGTTGCTCCTCTAAATACTCTGCCAAGCCTAGATAATTTATTACCCCAAATCAAAGGTGCAGCTACACCCTCAGTTGCAATACTTACTGCTATAGCAAAAGGGTCTACTACAGCAGCACCCATTCTCAAAGCAACACCTTTCCATCCCAACTCGCCTATATCCTTGTCAAAAGCAAACTGTTTCAATGCTTCCTGTCTTTGAAATCGCGCCTGTGATTCACTAAAACTATTTTCTAATATGGGCGCATGATAATCTTCTGGTAAGTCGGCTATCAATTCTTTAGCAAAACTTTCTGTTAGTTCAAAATCTGGGTCTGGTTTGAACTCTTCTCTTCCCTCAAAAACATAAGAAAGACCCCAATCTTCATCAATTACTCTTTTTGCAATATCAAGACTCAGTGTTTTCTTTTCTGCTTCAAAAGCTCTTTCTGTTGCTCGTATCTGTGATGCTGGAATGGGTCTTGATGGAGTAAGAAGATTTGTATCTCTTGTTGGTTTTTTAAAGGTGTCTGGTGGCTGTGTTATTTCTGGAATATTTTTAGATTCCTGAATCTGTTTATTTCTTTCTAGTAAAGCAATATTATCAGGCTCTTCTATAACTGGCTCATCTACTGCTCTTTGCTCTAATATTTGTATATCTGGCTCTGGTTCAGCCTGTTGGGTTTTTTCTTCTCTTGTTTCGATGATAGACAAAGGCTCTTCTGAATCAGTAACGGTTTGCACCGATTGTGTATCTGGTTGTCTTGTTTCAATAAACCGTGAAGGTAGCCTTTCTTCTGGTTGTGCTTCTGATGTACCAGTAAAACGCATACTACCAACTGGCAATGGAGACTCTGGTTTTTTCTTGGGTATTGGTGTTCCAGGCACAGACTCTGCAAATGTTAAACTTTCAAGTGTATCATCTCTATCTTGTTTAGCTGTAGGCTGTCTATCAGTTGTATTTGCAAGTGTAAGGATAGGCTTTACGTCATCTAATGATGATACAATGCCAGAATCAAATAAAACTTTAAAAGCCCTATTATCTAAACCCCTTACAGGCTTTCCACCAACAACTCTCCTAGACTCTTTTATAACAGCAGTTCTGTTGTCTGGAGTCGGCGATGTTTGGAAGTTGTTAAGATTTTCAGCAAGTTTGGGAAATATACCAGCATTATATTTAACATCAAGAACAATAGCCTGATATTCTGGTTTTAATTGTGTAAAATTATTTCCAATAGAACTAGTAAGTTCCGTAAAATCTTGCTCTGCTCTTGCCCTTGCTATTTTTTCAGCATCGCTAACAGATATATTTTTATCTAATGTAATACCTAAATTTTTTGCAATGTTTTGATTGTCACGATTTCCAATAACAATGCCTAAAGGTGCAGTTTCAATACCTTTTAAATCTTTATGATACCTTGTGCCTTCATATTCTGGTAATCTTTGTAAGAAAATATTAATGGTTTGAGCAGACATTACTCAATTCCCTGTTGTTTTCTAAATTTAGCTGCTTGTATTTCTGCATCTTTAGCAAATTCCATTGCAGCCTCACCGCCCTTTGTTGCTAAATCTATAATTACTTCACTTGGTGTATTTTCAGTCATCCATTCTAAAATTTTATTGTCTAAGGTAAATGCTTTTCTAAAATATTGTAACGCTGTTGGAAGTGATTGCTCTATTTTCTGTGGTATAGTTTGTGTATTATTTATTTTTGCTTTTTCTTCATCAAATAATTTTCTAGCTTTTGATCCACTCAAACCATCAAAAGGGCCAGTAAGTGTTTTAAATTGTTTTGTAAGATTAGTAATCGCTATCGTACGAGTCATTTGAATAGTGCGTTCAGATAGTTGTTCAGCATCTCTCATGCCTCTGAGTGTATTACCTAGATACACTTGTCTGCCATCGATTTCAGTTGGTTGTAAACCCATAAACCCAACTTGTTCACCTATGATTGGTTTACCTACTTCGTATTCAATAAAGTTACCGTCCTTATCTTGAACAGGATAACCACCAGAATAAACAACAATAAATCTATCTGTTCTATCTTTTGATACAGGTGCGATAGATAAATCATCTATTTCATAGGCATCCTCTGGAATTACTTTTATAGCAGCTTCTGCTGCTATATCTGCTAACTCTTCAATATCTTCTGGTAAATCAGTAGTTATCTGAATAGACATACCTCTTATTCTTTTGTGATTTTTACCATAATCTTTTGCAGCCGCTTCAACTGCTTTTGTTGGCTCCATTCCAGTTCTAACAAATATTTCAGCCAAATCTCTTATATCAGCTTTCATAGCTGAGATATTTTCTGGAACAAATTTTGTATCTGCCATGAAAGGAATAAAAGCATACCAATTTTTATCTGCCATTTCTTCAGATGTTTTAGCTAACTGTTCATCTACTTTTTTCATTGGAACAGACATATCAATATCAAGGTCAATTCTTTTTGCGGTAGCTATAGCTTGTTCTGTTGAAAAACTTTGCTCTAATTCAAGGACTGTTTCATAAAATGCTCTTGCTTTTGGGTCAGATAAATGATTGCTTACAATCGATTCATTTCTAAATTCCATCAATCTGTAAAGCTCAAGACCTTGCATAACAGGGTCGTTTTCTCCTGCTTCTAATGGATTATATTCTGGTATTAATGCTTCATTGAATCCATTTACTAATACTGCTGTAAAAGCACCGTATGTTTCATTATTACGAGCAAGCAAATCAACTTGTTTGTTGGGGTCATCTGATAATTTTGCCATTGTTTGATTGACTGCTGTAACTCTATTATCTGATGAGATGCCGTCTTTGACAAACATACCACGATTGTTTGTAAGTGCATTTGAATAGTTTGTTACTTCTACACCATTTCCAACAGCAGTTCTTACGCTTTGTTTTAATTTTTCTGCACTGTTCAGTACAGTTATTGCTTTATTTCCAATGTCTTCACCAAAGTTTAAATAAGAAGGTTGACCATCGATTAAATCTTCATCCAATAAAATATTTAAAGTTTCTGCAACAATTCTATCTACTTCTTCTACGGATACTGCATTAGGGTTTATTCCTATCGCTGCATCCATTTTTTTTAATCGATTATCTAAAAAATTAAGATTACCATTATTCTCTTCTTCTTTACTTAATCCCAAAGGACTTGTTGAATTAAATTGCATTTGAGTAAGCACATCATCCGTAGCGTTGAGCAAAACACTTTGATTAGTTAGATTTTCAGCAAGAACATCATCTGCTCTGTTTGTCAATTGTGCCAGAAGATTTGGATAGTTTTCTCTACCTATTTGAGTTAAATCTGCAATTACTTCTCCGTTATATTCAATTTTTCCTGTATTAAAAGTATTATCAATAACATCACCTACTACTGAGGAAGGTATATTTGAAGTTTGTATGGCTGTCAGAGCGACATCAAACGCATCACTGCTTATTTTAGATATTTGTGCATTGGCAATTGTTTGATACGCACTGATTTGTGAAGATGTTAATCCTTTATCTGTCGTGCTGTTTTCTAATTGAGACTTTACTTGATCTATTGTATCAAATGTTCTTACCTTTACAGCAAAATCTTCTTGTATTGCTTCTGATTTGAATTGATCAAAACTTAATTCTACTAATCTATCTGCACCAGATGCTTTCAGATTTTCAAATATATTTTGAGCATCGTTTAACCCAGCTTCAAAAAATTGTGGGCTTGTTATCATAGATTTAGATATTGCTTTTAAACCAAGCACAGCACTTTCTGCCTGATTTTCAATGCCTCTTGTGAAAGCATTTTGCTTACCACCGATAGACGCAGCTGAAAAACGAGCATTAAAATTGTTTTTAAGTGTAGATTTTAACCTTGAATTTATTCTACCAGCATTATCAATCTGTGAATTTAACTCATCAAATATATTTTTTGATTCAGTTTCAAATACCTTCACATCACTTATACGTTTATTTTCTAGCTCTGAAAATTTTTCATTAAG
>Ga0181380_1000926_pt1 | contig 13030 bp, 23 predicted proteins | sample 3SPOviralmetaG_FD_130116 | JGI IMG/M metagenome (GOLD analysis project Ga0181380, IMG submission 130116) | Marine viral communities from the oligotrophic San Pedro Time Series (SPOT) site, San Pedro Channel, CA, USA - 3 SPOT_SRF_2009-08-19 | ecosystem: Environmental > Aquatic > Marine > Strait... | reverse complement strand
GACACGCGCTTAGAGGGGCGGCAATATGGAGTACCCCGTTTTTCACCCTTGCCACGCCCACACGCTTTTCCCGTGCGAACATCCTTCCACTCCTCTTTGAACCACCGTTTAAGGGCCGCTCCCTTTTTAGTCTTTCGTACTGCCATAGCTCATCCATACCTACAAAACAACTGTGAATAAGAAAACAAACAAACCAATAGAAACAACTGCAACACTAGCAATAAGGACAATTTGCTTCATCATTTCTTCAAATTCTTTGGCCTCTTGTAACTTTCGCCTACGCTCTGCCGCCGCAGCTTCCTTAGCCTCCTGTATTCGTTTGGCTCTCTCGGCAACAATTCCCTTCCAAGTCCCGTGACCAAACCTCATATCCACTAACGCAGCTACTTCTTGTAACTTTTCCGCTGCAATCTTCGCGTCTATAACCTCTTTTGCAACAGTGTCTACACCAAACTGTGCACCTAGACCACCGCCCGCTTTTCTGTTTCTAGCCTGCTGTGCCTCTTTCTCTCCCCGAAAAAGATCATCGATCTGGCTGGCTATCTGACCTATATCCTGAGCAGTTCCGATATTGCTTTTTATAAAAGCAACAGACTGCTGAACCAAAGCAATACCAGTTAAAATTTCTGCAATTGGCATTTCTATCTCTTTGGCATAGGTTTACAAATAGCTAATATCTTTGCTCTTTTCCCTCCATTTGTAGGCACTGATGGTTGTCTCGATAACCGTTGTGCAAAGTACATACATCGATCTAGATCTATGAACCTTTGCGTTTGGTCAATTAACTGACCACCCAAATAAACCACCAAGACAAATTCTACCACGGCTTTAGTTTCACACTACCGCTATCAATATATCTTGGTTGTGCGGTACTTGTATGTTCCGCCCTTGGCTTTTTTGGTGCTATTGCCCCAGTTGGCTGCACCGACTTTACGACACTTGGCGATTGCCCCGCTTGCATACGCTGACGGGAAGACCTTATAACGGCGCTTAACCTTGCTGTAACATGCATCTTTAGCCATTCCCTTTTTTCCTTTTCTTTACCTTCTTCACCTTCTTCGCAGGAGGCTTACTAATTAACTTCGATATTGAGCTTCGCGATATTGTCATGTCTGCTCCTCAAAAAGTCGTCCCAGAGTACCGTCAGCATTTTATGGTTTTCTGTGACCTTTACGTTAACAACTGCAACTTCTGTTTTTAAGTCTGTGACAGACATGCCAATCCACCCACAAAAGCCTAACAAGGCCACAATAAATATCTTGTTGTCCATTAGCACTTCCACCTCCGCCGAGCAGCGCAAATACGCTTCTTAGGTGTCTTCTTACAGCTAATGCCGTGCATTTTCATTTGCCCAGCAGAACGTGAACAGTAAGACTTCTTCCGCTTACCGCCTCCGGGCTGCGGAGCCTTCAGCTTCGAGCCTGTGGCTTTGTTGTACTTAGCTCGGCCTTTTGCTGTTAACCCAGCACCGCGAGATGCTGGCAGCTTCTCACCTTTTTTGACAGATAAGCTAACTTGTTTTTTCTTCCTCGTCGCCATTAGCGACCTCCTAACTGAATAAATACAGTTATTGAAGTATTTGCTGGTAAGCTGGCGTATAAGCCGTTGTCAAATATAATGCCGTCCCCCGGCACCGTCATACCAAAAGCTCCAGCACCTTTTTCATCAATCTCCATAACAACATCTCCGGATGCGGCGGAATCATTATCATACAAAATAATGTTCCCGGATGTTCCGCTGTCATGGTTGACCATAAAACCTTTTAACCGCCCCCGGCAGTTCGCAAGAATCCCGGAAGCGTGTAAGTGTTTTGCGATAACTTCGTTACCGGCCATAGTTAAGCCAGAAAGATAGTTAGCGTCGTAGAGCCGCTGATTGCAGAAACATGAACTCCTTCAGTGGCAATAATCCCATCATCCGGTATGTACACTTCATTATATCCTGCGGGCAGTGTCTGCGTCAGCAGTGTTTCTCCGGATGCGGAGCCGTTCTTGAGAGTGAACGAGGCCACACCTGAAGCAATATAGCACCCAACAGAACGAAGACGAGATCTGCCGGGGCCAACATCACCTGTTGCTGCTGCTGAATAGGCTTTTAATGGACCAGCCATTTGAACCTCCTATTAGCTAAGTGCAGCGCCTACGGCGGTTACCCAAGCAGCACCTGTGTTGATAACAATGCAATACTCGTTGTTACCAGCACCGTTGTCAGAAACTATATAAGCGGTTCCAACGGCAACACTACCAAATGCTGGCAAATTAGCTGTGGTTACAACGGGGATTTGGAAGCCAGCGTTTGAACGCACTGGTCCTGAGAAAGTAGATAAAGCCATTTAGATCTCCTGTCGTGGCTAGTGTCAGCCGCACCGTGCGGCTGTCAGGAATAGAGATTAGTATACACAAAAAAAGGGCGACTGAATAGCCGCCCTTTAAGATCTTTGTATCGAAGCTTACGCTGCGCCCGGTGAACCGAACACTGCGCGTGGGTCGCTGAAGCCGAAGCTGTAACGCTCACGAGCCTTGAACCGCATGTTGCCTGTGTCGAAGTCTGGATCCATTCCAGTTGACAGAGCCATACGCTCAAAGTGCTTGAAGCCGTTTGGTGCATCAGTCTTGATGAAGAATGCGTCTGAGTCAGTCAGATAGTCGTTGACTACATAACCTTCAGGCAACAGACCAGAAGACTTGATTGCGTTGATGTCGTTGTCGGCAGTTCCAACCCGGAGGTTTGAAACAAGCAGACGCTCGGCAACAAACTGCAACTGGCGAGGAATGATCAGCTTCATGCCTTTAAGGGCAATGATCAAGCCACGCTCGTCAGTGAAACCAGCGATGCTGATGAGTGCGTCCTCAAGTGAGGTCTCATTCAGGTCAGCAGCTACTGCTGGCTCGTTGGCGAATGTGCCACCGTTTGTCAGCGGGTGATCGGTTGCACAGAGTTCTTTAGTGTCGCCACCAGCAAATGCTGAGTTGAAGGCGTTGTTAAGAACAGAGGCAGCTTTAACCTGCTTTGTGTGTGCCATAGAACGTGCAAGTGCGCGTGTATAGCGTGATGCCAGACGATCATAAAGATTGTCTTCGATAGCTTCTTCAGTGATTGAAAAGGCCATAGCAACTGTCTCGTGGTTGTAACGAGCAGTGTATGCTTCTTGTGCATCGTCGAATGATACACCAGAACCTTCAGCTTTCACTGGAGCCGCACCGAATCCAGACAACATTACCTCTTCCTCGAATGCCCGGTCTGATGACTCGGAATCGAAGATTTCAGCATGCTGACCTTCGTAGCGATTGTATTCCATACCAAAGAGAGCGTTTAGACCCGGCTCTAGTTCTTTGGCGAGATTTGCGCGAGAAATAGCCATTATCTAACTCCCTTACCCTATCGCTGCGTCGGCATCGTTACCGAGCAGAACGTGGTTGTTGATTTTCACAATCATCGAAATACCAGCAACTGCGTAGTCGGCATTGTCAACGTCTTCCTGAATACCAACAATCATCAGCGGCAAAGAAGGATCTGTTGCTGCTGCTGTTGAGATGTCCACGACTGCTGTTGAGTTGCCTGTAGTTGCACTACCGGCATTACCGTTGTCGAAGTCTACTGTTTTAAAGATGTTTGCACGAGCGGTAGCTTTGTCTGTCATGCCGCCATCGGCAACACACAAAAAGCGTTGTGCGGGGTTGTCATACACATAACCAATGATGTCGTAGTTCGTGTCTGCTGAACCTGAACCGGGCCAGTAGTTAGAAAAACGCTTTTCTTTGGTTGTTGCGTCTACATACTCACAGCCAGCAAAAGCACCTAAAAGTTGCTCTGTGTCAGCAGCGTCGCTTGCAACCAGAATTGTCCCGTTAGTAGTCTCTACTTTGACCGGGGAACCCTGATAGATTGCTGCTGCCGTGCCGCCAATGAAGTATGATGTAGTGCCTTGAGTAGCTGGTGTGCTACCAAAGGTGTTGATCGGCTTGAGGCCGAAAGCGATGTTTGAATTCGCCATTACACACTCCTAAAAGTTAGGGTAAGGATTAGTCCTTACCTCCAAATGTTACACGACTCTTCCTATCGTTGTGGATAGGCATTGAGGGATGTTGTTCCCTCATCAGGTTTTGGTCAACGGAATCCATTTGGTTACGGGTCTGCTCCCGGAAATATTCAGTTCTCTCTTGGACCGTCTCCTCGGGGATACGGGCAAGCATCAATCCGCCTACACCGATTACACCTGCATGCTGACCATCATCAATGGTTGGATACTTACCAGCCATCTCAGGATATTCGTCAGCCCGTACAGGCTCCCATCCTTCTCGAAGCTTGGCGTTCACATTCATCTTGTCATCCTCACCACGAAGTGATGAACGAATCCAGCGATGCTTGTAACCTGCCGGTGCTTCTGGTGCCTCCAATTTTGAAGGCGGTGCCCACGGCTTGCGACGTTGGGTCTTTGCGCGAGTTTCCGCTTCGCGTGGCGTTCTTGTAGATCCAGTCATTTTCTAATCCTTTACATACTTTGCGTATTCTTCAAGCGGAACATTTAACCGTTTCGCAATTGCAATTTGCGAAGGAGTTAATTTGACTGTTCTGCGCCCCTTTTGCGACGGTGCCTTAGAAGCACTGGACTCCGCAGAAGCGACTCGGGGTCCTGCATCACCGCGTGTAGCTCCCTTAAACTTGTGGGGGAACTCTTTACGGACTCTGCTGTCAAGTTCAGTATAATACTCATCGGACGCCGGGTCAAATCCTTCATCCTCAATTAATTGCCTATGAATGCCGAAAGCAGCATATGTCATAGTCTGATCTGTGCCGAACCAGTCGTTCTTAGAGGCCCAAGCCTCTGCTTTTGGATCTGGGGCAGCGGGCTGTTGTTGTGCGGGCTGCTGCTGGACAGGGGCCTCAACAGCTTGCTCACGACGAGCTTGCTCTGTTTCCTGCCGCTTACGAGCTTGCTCAAGCTGTGCCTGATCAAGAGCTAACTTGCTCAGGTTTTTCTGGGCCTCGAACATCTGCTCTGCATCGCCCTCGTCGTAGGCTTTTTGATAAGCCTGCTTTGCAGACTCAATCTGGGACTCAATACGAGAACCAAACTCACCTACATAAGACTGATCAAGTTGCTCTAGACGTTGACGAAGCTCATCATTCTGCTTCTTTACGTCCTCGGCAAATGCAACAGCGGACTTACGAGCACTTTCCTCTTCACGATACTTATGCGTGATCTTGCTAATACGTTGCTGAACGGACTTAGAGTAATCAGATAACTCATCTTCTTTACTCTGAGCTTCGACCTCTTCCTGTTGATCTTCAGCGACCTCTGCTTCTGGAGCTTCGACCTCTTCAGTTTCAACAACCTCGATTTCTTTTTCTTCCATTTCTGCGGCGTTAGTTGACACAACTACCCTCCGTATGACTTGATATCGTCTGGATCGACGATCGTTGCGATGACTTCGTCATCGTTGATGATGCGGACTTCACCGCCCTCGATTGAGAATCGAGATCCGGCATATCGTCCAATACACACCCAATCTCCCTCCTTACACCAAGGATCACTACCACCAAACTTGTCGGGATCCTTGTATGCAAGAGGGCCGAGCTTCACCACATACGCTACGACAGTGGCGCGTGACTCTCTTTCTCTAACTTGATCGGGAACGTAAATACCGCCATCAGTCTTTGTGCGACCCATATACGGCATGACAAGCAATCGCCAGCCAGTGGGTTGTGGTACTCGTTCTGATAGGGGCTTTTGTTTTGCGGCCTCTTCGGCCTTTTTCTTGGCCTCACGTTGCGCGAGGATGTAGTCAGGTACGATCAGTGTCTTCGACATAGTTAACCTTTTTTAGCAGGGCCTTGAGTTCATCAAGAGCGTAGGCGACACCCTGTATTTCGCCGACTCTTGCTTTGTAGTCTTCCCAATCGGAAACACCACCACTTGTGATGGACAGACTAATGTCATCCATCCTTGTATTCAGTACCCTTTGGTACCGATTAATAAAGTCTAAAACGTCCATTTGCCCCTCAAATGAATTTAGTCTTCTTCCATCCCGCATCCGCAGTCTGGCTTGCCGCAGTCACAAGGCATATCACTGAGTGGTCCGCCTTCCTCCCAAGCTGCACAACTATTCTTAGCACTGCACATAAACTTTAGCAACTGGCAATAGCCTACCTCACCGCTCTCGTCCTTCATGCAATGCTGCATATGCTCAGTAATGTTGAACACTGAACAAGTTCCACAGCTTTCTTCTGGATTAACAGCCGGTCCGTACTGATGATCTTTGATCGCGAACCGCTGGTTCTCTTCGTTAGTCTCTACATCCTGTGTGGCAATAGGACATGCGTTCTGCATCTTATCAACAGGCATGCCGTCTTGAATTGCTTTTCCGAGGTCGAGTCCATCAGGAATTAGTTTGATTTCGATTTTCATTATTAACCACCAAAAATGTTTGCGATGCCCTGCCGTAATCTAGCTCCACTAAACGGTGCTGGGCTAGAAGAAGATCGTTGTGTTCCTGTATATGTTCTACCAGAAGTAGAAGGATTGTATGTGCCAGAATACTGTTTTCCTGTCTTTGTGTCCATATAACCACCCGGGATAGACACAATATCATCTATAGCAGTCATACCCTGAGAAAGCAGGCCACTTAGATCGGCGTATTGATTTGCTGTTGAAGGACCACGACCTAACTCCATACCAGAGGGAGCAAGGATATCGTTCAATTCATCAGGTGTCAGTGGAGTCTGGTCTGGCATCCCCGGGCCGTACATGTTTTGATTGTCGGGTAAGTTTTCTCTGTCAACAACCGACTTTATCATTCCCTCAAGATCGCGGAAACCAGCAGCTTTAGGATTCTCTCCAAAAAGTCCCGCTATCTGTTCACCAGCCGTAATGTTCTGTAAGGAGCTTTGCGGTCCACCAAACAGATTCGTTCCAAACACTGCACCTGTTTCTTTATCCACAGTAATGGTCCTACCATCTGGCAGTGTTTCAGTTGTTGTGCGGCTAAAACCCGGCTGGAGAGTGTTGTCAACAGGAGTAGATACTGTTGTCTCACCAGTCAGCGGGTGCTGACTAAACCTGTTCTCAAAACCTTTTAGATCCGCTGGAGCAGTGCCTATCGAAGTTGGCGTTGGGGCTGGAGCCACAGGAGCAAAAGCACCAACAAGAGCATCTTTGGCTTGAGTTGGGTTTAGGCCACCAAGCATAGCACCAAGAATACCACCGCTTTGGCGTGGATTGTTAGGATCAAATGACTCAAAACCCGGCATGCCCGGAAGACCGTACTCTTTTGTACCCATCATAGATACAAGAGGACCAATAGGTGTGAGGCTTGCCAAGCCACGAGCAAACATCTCACCAGTTGATTGTTGACGAGCCTGCTCCATAACGGGGCCGTAGGCCGTCATGTAGCCTTCGTCTTGAACCCCTGCTCGAAGCTTACCTTCTTCAGCCGTAGGATATGCGGGGTTGTATCCCGGCATGCCTTTTCTGTTCTGTGGATTTACAAACTTTGAGAACTGATTGTTTGCAATCGACAGGCGATTTGAAAGACTGATGTTATCAGTATAATCTATGTTCTTAGGATCAATACCTAAATACCTAGAAAATATATTATCGCTGCCGAAGGGGTTTGTGGCAGTAATACCACGCATCTGATTAAAGCGGTTTTGATCTATGCCAGCAAGTTGCGTACCGTAGGTTGTTCCAAACATAGAGCGCGAACGACCGGGCGACATGTCCATACCACCAAAGGCAGGACCTTGTGGTCTATCTTGAAGGTTTTGACCAAAGTCTTTTCCGCCCACGTTGGAACCAGACTGCGGCCCTGAGTCAGACCCGAAGTCTCTTCCCCCAGAAGTTGCAGCGTCAACGGCAGCAGATTGTGCAGCGTCTGCTGCTGACTGTTCGCCCGGATCTCCAGCAGTAAATGCCATTAGTAAACTCCAGTAAACTTCCCGCCGCCAACGGCCTTACGCATTCCACCACAAGACATGTACTTGCCGTCCTTGGCCTTAACGCCTTCTTCCATCTCTTTCGCTTGCTGTTCACGAAGCTTTTTAGAACGGTCGAACTTCTTTCTCATGCGCTCTTTAATTTCCGCATCTTCTTTCTCGGTCTGAGGCTTTGCAACGCTTCCCATGTATTTCTCCAAGGTTTCTGACCCGCCGTCTTTCCGACCACGGGCTTTCTTCATAAGTTTCTTTGCGGAAGAACGGTTGATACCAAGATCATCTGCAAACTGATTTATTCTTGGTCCTGCCATTTCTTTCCCCAGTTAATGATCTCATCTATGGTACGCCCACAGCCAATACATCTTACACCTTCTTCGTCCAAGACACAAATACCTACACAGGGGCTAGTCTTTTTTGTGCTCATGACCCATCCAAATCCCAAAGACGCCTGTCATCACGCCCATAACCACACTCACGCAAGACGACTGCTGAGAAGCAGGGTCAGGCAAAGCAATAAACCATTCAGCACAGCGCCACGACATTATGGTACTAGCCAACATCATGAAGCGCGGCAGGATCTTCCACTTGAGGAAAGTCTCTACTGACATTATTTACACAAATCTTCGTACTTAGTTGTATGCACTCGGTGCTGCGCCATATCACCCACCTGCTCACACACAAACAGCATGCTTAGTATTTTTTTTAAAAAGCTCATTTGGTTAACCCCTTGGCCTTTTCATAGCTACGCATTCCACCAAGTCCGAGAAGACCAAGCAAGACAGTCATCAAGCTATCCATATCAAACTGAGGGTAGGATACTGGCTCAACACCCATATACGCAGTTACCACATCCATAGTAGGGAAGACTAAAAAATGAGCGAATAGCGCCAAGCTACAGCACCAGCCAACACTCGGTCGCCAGCCCGCCACAAATATGTTTCGTGACTTGGCTTCTTCAGCGTTGATAGCCAATTGACCCTTAGCAAGCTCCTGTGCATGACGCTCCGCCATAGTGGCAATCTCATGCGCTAACTTGTTCTTCTGGTCTTTGTCCTCGACAAACTTACCGATCAACTCGGTCGCCGGACCAATCAAAGCCTGTAACATTACTTAGCTCCTATTATTACTTTTAGTCTTGCTACTTCAATTTCCATTTGCTGAACCCTAGCAATGGTGTCCTGCACAGATTTTGGCGGCTCAAATTTGTCGATCCAGTCATCATTTTCTTCAACTTCTTGCATAGTTAGTTCAAGATTGTGCTCAAGAAAACTAATGCGCTCAGTCAGCCCAAAATAAACCCACACGCTAACGGCGGTCACGACAATCATGCTGATCAAGTTTCGCAACGGGATTGTTATCTCGCTGCTGTCGTTGAGTCTAGCTGCTACGTCTCTTGCTATCTTTGTCACGGTTTTTCTTAGCCTGTTCTTTGGTTGTGCGGTTGTGCATGTCCCACATCATCATTGTCCACGGTTCCGCTCACGAGCCAAGTCAGCCTGTGTGTTAATACGATAGACGTTCACATCGTTACGCTGATTTGCCACATCCATCTGTGCGTTCAAACGCTGCATAGCCAAGTCCATCAGCTGCTGCATCTTGGCCTGATCGATCTGGTAATCCATCTGATCATTCTGCATCTTACGCTGGATTTCTGTCTGATCATTCTGCAACTCCTGCTGACGGATCTGAACAAGCGGATCTGGCTGCTGTGGTGGCATCAACAGTGGAGACAACTGCTCGAGTGTTTCGGCAATCTGCTGGGCAATCATCGCATCAGTCACTGTAGGATCGATCTGCGGAACTGGCTCACCAGCCATCTGTGCTTCGTCAACGGCTTTCTTCAGTACAGCCTCAACAATGTCACGCGCAAACAGAGCTACATGCTCCTGAACGTGGGCTTGCAAAATACCAAAGGCTTGCGGGTTGGCCTGAATAGCAGGAGACTGAATCAACGATGCATGCACACGAATATGTGCACGATGGTCTTGCTCCTTAAACGCCTGACTCGGCATACCCTTCAGAGCATTCGCATTCTCCATCGCCGGATCCATAGCCTGTGGTGGCTGCGGTGCCGGTAGGATTGCATCGATGTTCTTCACATCCAACGCATCATACATACGGCGGTAGGCTTCATACAGGTTGTGCATCTGCGGCGCGGCCTGTGCAAGCTGCAACTGTGTTTGTGCAAGTGACAAACGCTGCGCCATTGAAAAGATTGACGGGTCAGAGACTGGGAGAATATCTACACGCCCGTCAAAGTCCTGCGCCATAATCTGTGGGTTGATGTTCGGCCCAATCTGATATGGATAAGGCATCGGATTGTTGGCAAAGATCTCCGCCAACATACGGAACTCTGCCTTCTGGGCATAGTGCAGGCGCTTATGAATGCTCGAGATAACCTTCGAGCCTTGTTCGATCAGTGCTACTGTTGTTCCCACGGGAGCTTGTGAGTTGACATCTGCGACCTTTGTGTCTGCAACTTGTGCAAAGCGTCGGCCTGAATCAACGACCACCCCGAGTAATTGAGCCAACGTGCCAGAAGGCTCCTTGTATGGGAGTGGCATAAGAGCATTGCGAATATCACCGCCGGGAACATCAAGATCGCGGAACTCACCCGGGTTAACAGGCTCATCGTCATTACGGATACGAACGCCACGAGCTTTGAAACCGCCCGGTAGATTCGAGAGTGTACCAGCATCGATAAGCTGGCGGAGAATAGATGTCGCAGCACGGCTCAAACCTCCGATCATATGCAACAAACCGAACCCATAAAACCCAAAGCCCGGCAAGAACTTATAATGTACAAAGAAATCACGCTTACGACGAAGCGGATCCTGCTCTCTGTAGTTCCGTACTAACGAGAGAATCTGTCCCGAATCAGCGTCCATAGTGACGATATACGGCATGCGGATACCCGTAGGCTCACCCATCTCGTCCATATCCTCAAATCCCTCAAGGTCAAGATCAATATGGACTTCATAGATAGTGAAAAGCTCATCACTATATCCCGGACGCAATCCCTGAATTTCGTCAGTCTTGCTTTTAATTGTTGTGTCAGATTCATCATCTTCTGATGGAGATAAGTCAACATCGCGGTATACACCTCCTACCTGTAACTTGCGAACTTCGTTCTCGCTCATACGAACGACATGCGTGTAACGCTCCGCTGTACGCAAATCCGAAGCCGAATATGGAACAATTAAATCTTCAGCAGGAACAAACTTGGACACAGCCCGCTGACGAGTCGGATCAAAGTAAACTTTCTTAAACGTAGAACCAGTGATCGGCAAATAGAACAGCATCTGATCCGTGTCCTGATCAAACTCCTCCATCACCTCAGTGATCTGATAGTTCATAAAGTCCTTGACGCGCTGGGCCTGATCCTCAATCTCACGGCTCTGCATACCCAAGATCTGTGTCTTAACAGGACCACCCGGTGGCAACATCTCTTTATAAGCCTGCGCCTGAAACTGCGTTACAGCCTCTGACAAGAGCGGATGAGTTACACCAGAAGCACCCATAAACGGCTCGTTGCGCTCCTGATAGTTAATGCCCAACAACACCAAACCCTTGGCGATAGCCTCTTCCCAATCAGAACGAGACTCCTTGTCATCATCTACCTTAGAACCAAGGTCCGAGGACAAAGCTCCGAGGACCGCGTCACTAAGAACTTCTGCCAAGTTTGCATTGTGATCGTACTCTTCAGCTACAACCTCAACAGACTCCTCATCACCAACCATCTCAATGCCAGCCGGTAACTCTTCCATAGGTACTTCGACCTCGGTCATCTGTTCTTCTGCTGTCATCCCCGGTCCGCCGGGACCCATTGCAGGTGCAACCATTTGTGGAGGTAATGCCATTAAAATGTTCCTTTAAATGTTCCGCCACGAGCTTTCATAACAGCGCCGCCGTATTTTCTAGTATCCTCTTCAGAATAATAGTAAACATCTCGGTCACGCATTGTCTTGCCCTTAGACGCATCCGAGGTTAGACGATCCTTCTTTAACGCTCTTTTAGTTTTTTTATCTGTAGGACCAAATTTTTTGTTGTGTTCTTTACGAGCCGCTACCTCTTTTTTACCCTCGTCTGACCGTCTGTATCGTTTCGCATCCATACCTTTTCTTATCCGAACACCTGCGGGATGCTTAAATTTTTTACCGTCATCGCTCACTAGAACACTCCTTTGAATCTCTGTGGACGGGCAATCGGACTGAAGCCCTTAACTACGCCGCCCTTGTATTTCTTTACTGGAGACGCGGACCTCTGGATCTGAATCTCTTTGTAACGATCATACTCTTCGTCAGTCAGAGCGCGGATATCCCGTAACGCTTGGGACATAATTTGTCTGTCACTACGCATTAATAATACTCTCTTGCTCTACGAGGAGGATCATCTTCAAACTCTTCGCCGCGTAAATTGATAAAACCACCCTGACGAAATCTCATCAAAGCCATTGTCATACTATCACAGAAGTCATCATGATCGCCATTGGGAAATGAGGCAACCTCTTCTATAACTTCATCCGCGAATTTCTCACCACGAGGATACCACACTTTTCCCGACTCGAATATAGGCGAGACCATATGCATGCGAGTTGTCTTATCCATACCGCCACCCCCACGCTTACGACCGGGGGCAAAGGTAGAAACAGGGAGGTTCAGTAACCTCATCTCATCTGCCAATGGTGTACCAGAAGCTTTCGCCTCAATCAACATCAACTCTGGTTCCCAATACTCAAACTCTTCCTGTGCAATAGCCTTTAGTTCAGGAAAGTTCCAACGACCCTTCTTAGCATCCATTAATATAAGGTGCTGGTCCCCGTTCCTGTGTGGCTGAAACACACCCCACGTTGTGATTGCAGAATAGTCAGCCGTCTCTTTTTTACTGTACGCCGTGTCGTAAGACTGGATTACATAGTCCAATTCAGGGATATCGTCTTCTTCCCACTCCTGCCACCACTCGCGCTTGACCATTGCGGTTGCTTCTGATGTAGGATTTTGTTGCCACTGCGCGTTCCACTTTCCTACGGATAGCGAAGCTTTTACTTTTAGTAGCTCATCTTCTTTCCAGAATTCAGGCCATAGTGGTTCTCCCG
>Ga0181380_1000925_pt1 | contig 13040 bp, 15 predicted proteins | sample 3SPOviralmetaG_FD_130116 | JGI IMG/M metagenome (GOLD analysis project Ga0181380, IMG submission 130116) | Marine viral communities from the oligotrophic San Pedro Time Series (SPOT) site, San Pedro Channel, CA, USA - 3 SPOT_SRF_2009-08-19 | ecosystem: Environmental > Aquatic > Marine > Strait... | reverse complement strand
ATTTTTAAAATTGATTTTAATTTTATATAATTTGTATGATACATGGAAACACATCGGATTTGAAGCAAATTTAAATTCTACCAAAAATATATTTTTCTTTTCTTTTTCTCTATAAAAGAAATATAAAAAATAAAATTTTGTGCGTTAGTAAAATATAATATAAGTGTATAAGATTTTTATTTATATTTTTTATTAAATACATTATATATATACTCTACTAACGCATGATAATAATTTTATATTTTTATAAATAGATAAAAAAAAAAAGAAAAATATATTTTTGATAGAATTTAAATTTCCTCAAAATCTGGTGTATTCTGTGTATCATAAAAAAAAAAAGAAAAATATATTTTTGATAGAATTTAAATTTGCTTCAAATCCGATGTATTCTCTGTATCATACAAATTATTTAATGATATATTTTTCTATCTATTTCAATACAATTTTCGCAATCTTTTTCAAAATGGACTATAAAACTCATACCATACCAACTATGAACTTTTAACATTCTTATTTTTTTTAATCCATAACCGTTTTCATTCATATATTCAATTCTTCTTGTAGTTAAATTACCCATACCAATTAAATAAGATATTATCTTTGGTTTTAATTCAAGTGATTTTTTTAATACTTCATTAATCAACGAATAGGGTGGATTACTACATATAATATCAACATGTTTATCAAATGTAAAGAAGTCTTTTCCATCTAATATTTCAGTCCATTCTTTATTATCATTTGGAAAATTATTAAAATAATTTCCTGTATTCTTAAATGGATCATACCAAATATCATCGTCATTATAATCAATCATTTCTATATGTTTTGTAGCAAGTTCAACTGGTGTTAAAAATACATCATTACTCTTATTTCTTTTTTTAATTTTATGAGATGTATTACTATTCATATTATTATATATAAAAAAAAATCAAATCAAAAACTAATTATTATATTATAATCCTAAACCTTTTAAAATTTGTAAATGTGTATATTCTTTTAATTGTGGAATTCTCTTTTCTTTCTTTTCTTTTTCTATTGGAGACTCTTTATTCTCATCTAATGTATCATTATGATTAGTAGGTAATGTATCATTATGATTAGTAGGTATATCAATAGGAAGAGATGCCACTTCATTAGGTGTAGATTTTTTATTTCTTCTTCTTCTACTAATTACGATTTCTTGCTCACTATCAGAAGAATCATCTTCTACTATAATACGAGGTTTCTTCTTTTTCTTTTGTTTTTTAATAACCTGTATTTCTGCTTCTTCATCTGATTCTACCTCTTCTATTTGTTTTTTAACATTTTTCATTTGTTTTTTATTTTTAATTATTTCTTTTTGTATGAATTCTTCTTTATTATTTAATATTTCTTCATTAACATTTTTACCTTTTGGTTTAGCAACTTTTACTTCTTCACCAGATTCTTCTTTTACTTTTCTTCTCGCTTCATATCTAACCTTGTTTGCTTCTTGTAATTTAGCAAAGTTTGCTTTCTGTGCTGCAGATAATTCTCTTTTCTTTTTTGCGACAGGTAATTTTTCCATAGTTTCTTCAATAGGCAATTCTTCAACAATATTTTCGGTTTCTTCGGTTTGTTTTTTCGGTGGCATTTTAATAATATATTAGAAAAAAAAATTAAAAAAAAATATATAATATATTATTAATGAGTTCAAGAAGTTTAAATGGATTAAACGGAACTACTACTAATGTTTATTTAAATAGAGATCCCATACAGGGGACTCTACCAGTTCAAGCAATACAAACAACAGTAAATGATCCTATAACTATCTCATTAAAAGGTTTAACAGGCATCGGTGTTTCAAATGCTAATAAAGTTATTAAGGTAAATACTGCTGGAACGGCATTAGAATATGCTACTGATGATGCAAGTAATTGGGTTTTAAATGGTAGTAATTTATATCCATTAGCAACTTCTACTAATGTTTTAATTGGTTCAGCAACAAATACAAATAGCAAAAAGTTTTTTGTAAATGGAACAAGTGAATTTAATAATGATGTAGTTATTAATAATGGAAGTGCTGAAAGCAGATTACTACTTGGAACAAATAGTTTTTCAGGTAATGGTTCATTAGTTGTTTATAATCCAACTGGTGCTGGTCTTGTTATATTTTCACCAACACAAGGACAGGCAAATAGCATATCTTTAAGAGGAACAAATAATACCAATAGTGATGAAGCAAGAGTTACATTTGATCCTATGGTTGGTTCAGCAGAAGAAACATATTTAAGATTTCAATATGCCGATAAATACTTTTTTGATAAACAAATTATTATTGATACTACTGGTGCTGAATTATCAAATGGGACAAATACATACACTCTACCAAGTAGCAGTGGAACATTAGCATTAACAACTGATATAGCAAGTAAATGGACTTTAACTGGTAATGAATTATCACCAGTTAATAATACTGATATTCTTGCAATAGATTCAGGTAAAATAATTATTGGAACTTCAACAGAAAATTATGAATTAGAAACTGATTTTACTAATAATACATTTCAAATAAAAGAACAAGACGGCACTAATGTTTTTAAATATGACTCGGATAATGGATATATTGATTTTGGGACGATTGGAGGGGCAAGAATGAACTTTGGAAATTATATTTTACATGGAAGCAATACATCATATCCACAAGGTGTTAATTTGCCATTTGGGTCAATTTCTAATATTTATTCATTAGGTGCTTTTATTTACTCAATTACAACAGACGATTTAACAATTAGTGAATTTCAAGGTAATCCTTCAACTTCTTCTTCTACTATTAGATGTAATGCTTCTGGTGAATTATACTTTACAGGTAATAAATTAAGGTTAAATAACCTCATAGGTGATAATGATAGTTCTAATACAATAGTTAGTAATTCATCTTATGGTTGGGAGTTTAGTGGGACAGATGGAAGGCAAATTTCAATACCAAATATTACTAATTATCCATTTTTAGGTTGTAATAGCACAAATAATTTTTTGATAAATATAAATAATATAGGAGACGCATATACAATATCTGGAACAAGCAGCAGCAATCTTACACATATATTTACAGGTCTGGCATCAATTAATTATGGTGCTGCTCCTCCAAGTGGATATGTTTTTGCAGTTCAAGGCAATCAATATAATAACGGACTTTTTAGATTAAATGGAGATTTAGAAACTCGTAACGGTTCAAATGGTATAAATTATGCTTCTGGGAATATACAAAAAGTAGTAAGTAATTCTGTTGCTTATACATATACTCTTCCAAATAGCACTGGAACAATTGCTTTAACAACTGATGTTCCAAGTGCTGTATGGACTACATCAGGTTCAAATGTATATACTATTGGTGGTGGTAATGTTTTGATAGGGATTACATTTAATCCAAATAGCAGATCATTATATGTGAATGGGGACGCCCAATTTAATGGGACTACTTTTGTTGAAGAGATTTTGAATGTTGGAACGAGTAGTGGAAGTCAAGCGGAGATAAACCTGGCACGGGGTAATGTTGCTGCTAAATTTGAAATAACATCAAACAGTAATTTATTAATCAGTAATTCTAATTATAGTAGTAGTAATATTGTAATTGAAGCAGGGAATAAAATTGATATTACAGGAAATACAGATATAGATGGTGATCTTGGCGTTACAGGTAAAGTAAAAACAACTACAATTGAAGCAGCAAATGATACTGCAAATACAATAGTTAGTAATTCAACTTATGGATGGGAATTTACAGGAACACCAAGCAGACAAATTTCATTAAAAGATTCATCGCAGAGTGATTATCCTTTTATTGGTTGTGATAGTAATCATAATTATGAAATACATTTAAATAATATTGGAGATGCTTATACGATTGTAGCAACCAGCACAAGTGATATGGCACATAAATTTATAGGCAAAATACAATCAAATACATTTGAAGCAGTTAATAACGCGAGTAATACAATAGTTAGTAATTCTCTTTATGGATGGGAGTTTAGAGGGACTTCCACACGATATAATATATCATTTCCTGGTAATGGGACATATTATCCATTTTTAGGGACAGAAAGTGCGAACCCTTATTTCATTCATATAAATGCTATAGGAGATGCCTACCAAATATCAGGGACGAGCACGAGTAATCTCACACATAAAATGTTAGGACAAACAATTTTAGATGGAGCATCAACTAATCCTGCTTTGAAATTTCAAACTGGATCAACTGTTTATTGCCAGCAGGGTAGAACATCAACTTTTCCGTCCTCCAATATGGGTGCGTGGAATTCGCAAACCGTCCCAATAGGCAACGCAATGTATATTGGAGGCAGTAATACAAACGATGGAGAAGGATTTAATCTCGCTATGAATGGTAATACTATGATGATTAGTAACCCAGGAGATAGTAATACTTTAAGATGGTATGACGAAGATGGGTTGAGTTTAGGATGGCAAATTAATGCTACTGGAGGTATTACTCCTGGTTCTGATTCAAGAATTAAAAGTGAAATAACAACATATAAGAATAGTAATTTTGAAAAATATAAAAAAATAAGAACGATTACATACAAGAAAAAAATACCTCATAATATTAATCCTAAAAGATTAGAAAAGCAAAGTTGTATTAATAAATATAATAATATTCATTATGGTATAGTAGCACAAGAAATATATTCATTATATCCTGAATTAGAAGAAACACAAAGCATTAGAGATAGAAAAGAATATTATTATAGAAAGAATAATTGGGATAATGAAGTTTATCAAAAAGAACATAAGCAATGGTTAATTGATAAAGAAAAGTTTGAATGTGAAAAACAAGAAGAAGATAAAGAATGTTGTTATAATCAAAAAGAACCACCAAAAATATTTGATGAAGAAGAACCTATGAGAACTTTTGGATATGATAAATTATCTATATTATCAATTGGTGTAGTTCAAGATTTAATAATTGAAAATGAATCACAACAAGAACAAATTAATAAATTAACAACAGAATTAGATACTTATAAATTATTAATGGATAAACTAATTAATGCTAAATCTTTTGCTGAATTTAAAAAAAATATTGCTTAAATATATAAAATGTCTGGTGCTGAAATTGTCGCTGTAATAAGTGTTTCAATCGCTGGATTGACTTCATTATTAGCAACATGTTTTCATAGTAGATGTAGCGACATAGATTGCTGGGGAGTTAAATGTAAAAGAGAAGTTTTAAAAGAACATACTCAAGTAATAGCGAGACCAGTAATAACAGAATAAATACAGAATAAATATAATATATAATAATATATGAGAACAGGGATTCCAGTTCGTAGTGAAAAAAAGGATAAGAAATTTAAAATAAAAACTCCAAGTGGTAAAGTAATACATTTTGGTAATAGTTTATATGAAGATTTTACACAGCACAAAGATCAAAAAAGAAGAAAAAGTTATTGTTTGCGTAGTGCTGGTATAAGAAATAAACAAGGTAAATTAACAAAAGATAATAAAGAAGGTGCGAACTATTATAGTCGTAAATTTTTATGGGAGTGTTAAAATAAAATATAAGTAATAGTATATGCCATTTAAACAAATAAAAGTTAATGGAGGTTATAAAAATAAAAATACTAAAAGTGGTAAATTATATAGCAAAAGTGCTATGACTAAAAAGAATGCTGATAGTCAATTGAAAATATTAAAACTAACTGAAAAAAAAAAAATAAGTAATAGTATATGGTATTAACTTATAAGCAAAGTTTTAACAAGAAATATGGATTAGATAAAGATAAATCACATTCATTAGAAAGTATTAGTAAATTAACTGGATATAAAAAATCAGGATTACAAACTGTGTATAACAAAGGGATCGGTGCATATAAAAACAATCCTTCTTCTATACGACCTAATGTGAAATCAAAAGAGCAATGGGCAATGGCAAGAGTTTATGCATCAGTCAATCCAAAATCAAAAGCGTATAAAATTGATAAATCACATTTAATAAAAAAATAAAATATATGTAAATAATATAAATGAAAAAGAATAATGGTAAGAAAAAGATTGCTCCTATTAAACCAAAACCACGAAGAAATAATAATAATAAAATAAAAGCAAAAAACATAGCAAACACAATAGCACCAGCAGAAGGAAAAATTGTAAATAAAATAGTAAATGATAAAAAATATAGAAATAATTTATTTGATGGATTTATGAAAGGAATCACCTTTGGTTTATATAATCCATAAAAAAAAAGAAAAATATATTTTTGATAGAATTTAAATTTCCTTCAGATCTGATGTGTTTCCTGTTCCCATTGCTCACAAGCATGTTTATATGCATTTATTGCATCTTCATGATTTACATAACTGCCTATCCATTTTTTTTTTCCATTTCTAAATAAATTTGCACAATATCTTTTCCCACTTTTTGATTTAGAAATACCACGCCCCAAAGGATTTTTACTTTCCTTATTAAGGGCGTTTTGTTGATAAGAAACCCATCTTAAATTACTTAAATCATTATTTCTTCTATTTCTATCTATATGGTCTATACAAGGATATTGATTTGGATTATTAATAAAAACCATTCCTAACAATCTGTGCAAAGATAAATTTCTTTTCTTATTTAAATCACTATTCCTTAATGTAAAAAATTTATATCCATTATTACTTTCCCATGTAGTTAATTTTTTTTGTCTTTTGTTATTAATTAGTTCTCCTAATTTATTTATTGAATATTTTTGGTATGGTGAATGAAGGACAAAATAGTCCATATATATATATATATATATAAATATATTTTTTAAATAGTATGATAATACAAATAAAAAAAAATAATATTTAAGATATAATTAAAGTATTTAGAAAAAATCTTACATAAATATATAGATAATCACTAAATGAAAAAATATATCTGGTCTTATAAAACTCCTAACTGTGAATTAACTGTCGGTAATGTTGATGATCTTTGTAAAAAAATAAATTCAATTGAAGAAGAAAATATTAATAAATGGATGATTTATAATTACATTCAAAAAAAAGTTAAAAACCCAAATCCATTAATATTAAATATATCAAGAATACAAATTTAAATTGTTATTTTTCCACTTTTAATTAGTTCTTCATATTTTTTTGCTTTTAAACCCAGATTATGTTTATCTGTTGTTATATGTTTTCTTAAACCACCCAGACTTATTTTACAACCACATGAACAAGTAAATTTTTGATTTACAAATCCAATTTCACTATTTTCTTTTACTAATGATTCTATTTCATTTAATTTATCACATAATGAAGTTGGAATATCCATCTCATTAATTTTTTGTGTAATATCCATATATTTATACATGATGTTTTTTTTAAATGATTTTATTTTTTTAAAATTGATTTTCTATATATTACTATTTAGAAACATAAATATATATAAATATAAATGGATGCAATTATTAAAAGTGCTTGTGGTGAAAATATAAAAAATAGTAGTTTTAAAAATTATAAAAGTATTTCAATTAAGTTATTTAATATTATTAATAAAAATAAATATAATGAAAATATGAAAGATGAAGAAATTATGATTGGATTTGGAAAAGTAGTTAATAAATTTCATACCTTAAAAAATTATTTAGATGATGGAATAAATTGTTTTAAAACAACAACAAAAAAAAATTATATTAATAATTTATTAAATGTTATATTAAAAATTAATAATATAAATAATTATTGTATAAAGAAAAAAAATGCATTAAATCAAATTAAAACTGATATAAAAGAATATTGGTGTAATTTACGACAGGATTTAGACACTATTAATATAGAAAAAAAAAAAATAAAAGAACAAAATGAATTAGAAAAAAATAATAATTCAGAAGAAGAAGAAGAAGAACAATTAGAAGAGGAAAAACAATTAAAACAATTAGAAGAAGAAAAAGAAGAAAAAGAAGATAATTTAGAAATTAGTATAAAAAAATGGATTATTAATAAAGAGATTAAATATTTAGAACAAAAAATTAAAAGTTTGTATCAAGATATTAATAATTTATAGATACATAGAATACAGTAGATTTGGAGCAATTTATAATTCCATCAGAAATATATTTTTTTTTTTTAATCTGAATCACTATCTGATTCACTATCTGAATTATTATAAATTTTATTACTATCTGAATCAGATTCATTATCATTAACTATTTCTTCTTCTTCTGAATCTGAAATTACACATTCATTTTTAGAATCATTTGAATCAGAGATAATTTCTTTTTCAGTTTTAATTTCAAAATTTACTAATACTTTTCCAATATGTTTTTTAACGCCATCATTTCCCTTGATTTGCTTTGATTCTCTGAAATGAGTAAAATATTTTTTATTTTGAGATATTAAATGTATAAATTTATTTTTACTATATTTATCTTTTACTGATGTCTTTGCTGTTTTATAAAACTCTGATCTCTCAATAAATGTTTTATATATATCACCAAGTTTAACATATTTTTTATCAGAATCATCAAATATTTTTAAATTATTATCTAAAAATTCTGTAATTCTATCACCACTACTTAAATAATCTTTACTTCTATCTTCTACAATTTTAGAAAATTTCCAGTCATATTTATATATTGGTTCTCCATAATTTTTTTCAAATGATTTAATAAATCCTAATAGATATTTTAGTAGTGAGAATTTTGCTTCATCTTGCCATGATTCTTCTGCAAATACTGTATTTTTAATTCCCATATATTTTAATGTAAGATTTCTAATTTTTTCTTCTACAACATCAGTTTTTTTATTTTTAATAAGTTTTTTCTCATATCTAAAACCTTGTTTAAACTCTGATGGTGTATTACAGAATTGATAAGGAAATAGAATATCTTTAATTCGTCTTTCTAATGCATTATTTGATGAACCATCAACTTCTGGTTTAACATTACAACATAATACATAAACTGCCATTACATTTACTTCAGTTTCATTACTGAATAATTTTCTTGCTTCAATTGTTGATTCAGTAATATACTTTAATGTTGCTACACATAATTCTTTATTTTCATTTGGTTCTTGAAATGCTACAAATCTTTTTTTATCAACATTCGCCCATACGGGAGAAGGTGCATTAACATCCATATCTTCACATAAATTATTACCTTTCATGCTTGTATAAAATTTATTATTACCTAAAATATTTTTCATTAAATCACAAATAACAGACTTTCCATTACACCCTTCTCCATTATATATAAAAATATATGGAATTGTTTTCCCTAATAAACCCATTGCTAATGTATAGATTAAATCCCAATAATCTTCTCTATGTATTTTATCTACTTCAAATCCGAACCATTTATTTTTTTTACATTTATAATCATTAAATATAAATCTTCTAACAATATTTCTTAATTTACCTTGTGGTGTGGAAGTATCTATTTTAGTAAATTTTAATGTAATAGGAAATAATGAAGTTAGAAAATTAGTTAATTGACTATAATTATCATCTGTTGGTTCTCTATATTCATAAGGTATTTTAGTTAATATATAATCAGTCTTATAAAATTGTCTAACTGTATTTTGTTTTAAATCATATACACAATCTTTAAAAGGTAATATATAACCATTAGAATCAAATTTCATTACAACTTGGTTTTCAGTATTAATTTTTTGAATCAAACATTCACATATCTGACTTCGTAATTCTGTTGAACCTAATTTATTTAATTTTTCAAGAACAATATTAATTTTTTTTTCATTAAGATCTTTATCATCTTCACTACAATTTAATAATAAATCTTCTAAATAAGTAATTTTATTTTGTAAATAATTAGTTAAATCAGTATAAATATTTCTTTTAATAATTCTATATTTATTTTTTTCTTCATTACTCCATGTAAAATCTATATCATTATAATAGAAAACTGATGGTGCTTCTGCTGCCACTTCACTCTTTACTACCATTATATTATCTTGGTTATTTTCATAGAAGATACAAGCAAGTTCCTCTGGTGTAAATGTTGCAATATTTGATTTATTATTATACTTATTATATATTTGATAATGTTTAGTTAAATCACTATCCTTACTTAATGTAATAATAGCATAAGGTGATTTATAAGTAGATTTAATTTTACCATCTCTATATAATTTATCAAACCAAGAATCATAATTCTCTTTTGATTTTGAAGAATTATTACCAATATCATATAATACTTGTTTATATCTATCTTTACTATCCTTACATAAACACCATACAATTTTAAGGAAAGTTTGATAAGAATCAAAATTATTTTTATCAATATTATTTAAATATTCACATATTTCCTGAAAATTAGAATTATCTATATTATCATTTTTTTTATTATTTATTGGTGATGGTGGTTCAATAATAAATCTACTAACTTCATTTTTAATTTCTTGTTTAGTTTTCTTTTTATTATTTTCTACGAAATCATTTTTTAGAATAGTTTTTAAAACATCTACTGATTTTGCTCCACCAATTTTTTTCTTAATATTTTGTATTTCTTCATCACACCACAAAGGTTTTCCACACATAATTTCAATATAACCATAATCTTTATTTATTTGTTTTCCTTCTAAATCTTTCTTCCAAAAATTATCATAATCACTAATAACTTTTTTAGACATAATACAATTTTTTAATTTTGTTGTTAATTTATTATCTTCTTTATCAATAAGGAATATATGAAGTCCATTTTTCTTTGATGTGCTTTTATAATAAGGAAATGTTGCTTTAAGTTGCTGATAAAGTTTTTTACCATTTTTTGTAAGTTTATTATTATAATCTTCATCTGTATCAATATCTATATCAAGTTGTATAATATCACTTGTATCAGTAGCAATCATAAATCCTTTTTTATATAGTTCTTCATCAATATATATTTCTTGTGATTTTTTAATTAGTATATCATTACTTAACATATAATTTTGATCGGCACAAATTATATCATACGATGGTTTATTTGGTTTTTTAAAATCTTCATTATCTTTATTTTTATCAATTAATTTATTATATTCTTCTAATTTTTTTTCAAGTGATGTTTGGATTAATTCAAAACATTCTTTATCTTCTATTAATTGTTTTACATAATTATTTTTAAATGTATTCCCGAAATGTGGTTTTTTATCTTTAATGCAGACCGCAACCCAATTAATATTTTTTTCATTTAAATATGTAGTAGTTGTTTCCATTATATATATATATATATTTGTTTTTATATAGTAATATATATTGAATCAATTTTAAAAAATTTTTACAATTAAATTAAAAAAAAATTTAATAACTAATTTTAAATTAGTAAATATGATGGAACATGAAACACACCAGATTTGGAGTAAATTATAATTCTGTCTAAAATAAATATTTTTTTTTTTTTTAATTAATTTAATTGTATAAATTTTTATTAATTTAATTGTATAAATTTTTTAAAATTGATTTGAGATTTATAATATTTAATTCACTAAAACAAGAAGAATGACGACTATTGAGAATATCTATTCTGACTATGTTAAATATGATACTACTGATTTAGATGAGAATGATTGTCTAACTATATATTGGAATGCTGATTATGATAAAGAAAAAGAAGAATATATAAATAAAGAATTAAATGATTTAATGGGGAATGAATATCGTTATAATCCTGAAAATGGAAAAGCAAGTTATATGTGGGTAGAAGAATTTAAAAAATGTTTTAATTATGAACTTGGTAATAAATTGTGTATATTTACAAAAAGTAATGGCGACGGATATTTTAATGCTTGGAAAGAAGAAGATGACGAAAGAAGTTATGATATGTATATAGACGAAGAAGGTTATATTAATGTAGAGCATTATTATTATCCGTTTAAAACAGAAACACCCAAATATAGTAGAGAGATAGTTAAAATTTATATTAAACCTGATTGTATTTATAATGATAATATTTATAATGATATTAAAGAAAAGAAAGAAATAAAAGAAAAACAAGAAAAAATAAATAATTATGAAATGGCGTTTAAAAATTTAAAGAGTGGTGATTTTATAAATTTTGATAGGCATGTCTTTTTAGTGGATAGGCAATCTTGTAATAAATATAAAGTTCTTAAAGTTTGTTCTAAAACTATTAAATGTGAGGAAGTATGGTGGAATCGTCCTTCTATGTGTAAAACACGAGTAGTAAAGAAAGAGAAATTGCAATATCATTTAAAAAACTTTGGTTTTACTATCACAAGAGAATAAAAAAATATAATAATTAATTTTAAAAATATGTAATTAATGTAATTAATGTAATTTATTTTTTAATAAGTATTAATTTTATCAATAATATCAGAGTCAAGTATAGAATTATTTAATATTTTTGTAATAGTTTTTTTTTTATTAATATTATTAATATATTTATTACATAGTTTATAAAATGGTTTATTTGCATTTACATCAAATAAATATACATTTTTTATTTTTTGAACTATATTATTATGTTCCAGAAGAATATCAAGATTATTCACTTCTAATAAATATAAATCTTCTAAACATATTTCATTATATTTAGCACAATTAAGTTTATAAAATAATATTCTTGAATATACATAACAATAAGTATTAAACACCCAATACTGATTACTTAAATTAAATGTTAAGTAATCGTCTTCATTTTGCAGAAAATAATTATTTATAACTTCTATCATAACACAAGCATCACTAAATGATAAATTAAAATCACCTTCTAATATATTTTTTTCTTCATGATGTTTAGTTAATTTACTATAATTATCATAACCAAATGTTCTACTAATAACACCTAAATTATCTATTAAATTATCACGGTCATCCATGTAATATGGGTTATATTTCATCATATCATCATCATGCCCGTTCCAATAAATTAAATTAATTCTAAAAGATAGATATTTTTTTAATTCTTTAATAAGATATTTAGTAATACAAGTATTTAGATTTTTAATATTTTCCATTTGTGTTTCTTGTTTTTAGTGAATTATATATTAAAAATCTGGATTCAATTTTAAAAAATTTATACAATTTAATTAATAAAAAAAAATAAATATATATTTATGATAGAATTATAAATT
>Ga0181380_1000924_pt1 | contig 13047 bp, 11 predicted proteins | sample 3SPOviralmetaG_FD_130116 | JGI IMG/M metagenome (GOLD analysis project Ga0181380, IMG submission 130116) | Marine viral communities from the oligotrophic San Pedro Time Series (SPOT) site, San Pedro Channel, CA, USA - 3 SPOT_SRF_2009-08-19 | ecosystem: Environmental > Aquatic > Marine > Strait... | reverse complement strand
GCCCCTGCACCCAAGAAAGCCCCTGCCAAGAAAGCCCCTGCTAAGAAAGCACCACCAAAACCTAAAAAGGCAAAATTGTTAAGCAAAAAAGCATTATTGAATGAAATTATAGACGACGATAATAATGATATGAGTAGCGAAGAGTATAACGACAATGTAATGGATTATATGAACGATTACCCTAAAGCAGCAGACACAGAAAAACAAATGGAAAAATTATTGGACTACGCTGGAAAACAGATAATTAACCAAATATACGAGCACTATAAAGAAAATGCTGGAAATCTAAAAAAATTCAGCGTGAAAAATTTTTACCCAGGGAAAGCATTTTAGTCATAATGAGTGTGAAATGGATAAAATCGCCAGAACCATCGTACGATTATATTGCAGATACTACCAGTGAAGTCCATTAAGGTATTAATATATTAACTAATTTTTTTTTATATATCTATATTATATCACAAATAATGAACCAATTAAACAGATTAACCGATTATAAAGTGGATGACCAAGAAAGTATTATGGAGATTAGAACTGAAAGATTAGACCCAATTGTAAGCAGTGCCTATAGATACCAGTTTAGATTAGATACAAGCAGTTATATAGACAGAAACACCATGCTTTTATTTAAGTGCCACTCATCGGCTGCCGCGAATAACAATTGCCGTGTTAACTGCTGGAATGGAGGTTTAGGAGCGATTAAGTCTATTGAGTTACAGGTAGGAGATTTCAGTATCCAGAAGATAGACAATGTTAACCAGTGGTCTACTACAAATCACTTATATAACTTAACTCCCTCAGTCCAGAATAAGAAACTTTCACACTACCTCCACAATGCATTAAAATATGAAGTAAGATCAGCAGCTGGTGCAGCCGACTGTGAAGTCGTTGGATCTATTCAGCCTGACGGCACTAACTCAGGTATTAACTATGGCCGTCCTGATACTGGAGCTGGTGCAGCCATTAACAGTATGACTTTATCACAGACAGCCAGTGATAATGAAACAATCGGTATCCCATTAGGTATGCTCTTGCCTATGTTAAACGATAGAGATTTGCCCTTATTTTTATTCACAAATTATAAAGTCCATTTGACCATTGAATTTGAAAGCCAGTCCAGTCAGTTTGCTAACAATATCACACAGAATAACTATGCTGGTGGTGAAGGCCTCGCCTCCACTGATGGCGAAGTATTATTCAGCGATGTAGAAATGTTAGTAGATTATCTTATCTTACCATCCAGAGTGCAAAATTCAGTTATAGAGGAAACTAGTAAGGAGGGTGGCTACAGTTTAGATTTCTTGAATGTAGACAATATTAAAAAGACTATTGTAGCAGGAACAGCAAATACCACTCAGGAAGTAGAACACAGAATTAACTTAATTAATCAGGAGTTACACTATATCCAAATGCTTAAACAATTAGCGACTACTACAAATGATAAGGTATTATTAGGACAGAGAGCCGAAGGTATGTCCCTTGAGAAAATCCAGTATAATGTTAACGGCGTAGACCTTTTCACTAGTGGAAAAATTGCAAATCCAGTAGAGCATTATAACCAGTGCACTTACACACTCGGCCGTGATCTCCAGGTAGTTAAGCCACTTTATGTTAAAGATCCAGCCACAATTGCCTCACTTTTATCCAACCCACAGCAGGGTATTCAGGGCAAATATAAGCCTCTAATGTTAGACCTTCGTAACGGTGAGCCAACACGCAGAGGTGGCGGTAGATTTATCGGTGAATATCCAGTAAGAGTTATCTATGAACGCACACCATCGGCTGCAGCCAATACTAACTGGTTTAACGCAAATAACTTTTCACTCGTAGACGCAGAAGCAGGATCATTAAGCGTTAATTATTTCGTAGGCACTACTCGTATTATGAATGTTAAGACCTTACCCAATGGTGCAATGAATGTTTTAGTAAGTGACTTATGATAAAATGATAATGACTTTTTTTTATAATTAAAAAATCTATTATATATATAGATGCCAGAAAAGGAGACAAAAGACCTTCGTGTTTATCCAGTTAAAATAGATACTGATAAACTGAATGTAGTAGACAAATACCCCTTATTACCAATCCCATTCTTTATGGTGCTTTTAGGTCGTGTGAAAGCTGGAAAAAGCACACTTTTAAACTCGCTGACGCTATCCCCTCGCTTTTATGGAAATGATTTTCAGGTTAAAATATTAATAAGTCCAACACTGGATGATCCTGCTATGACACATATAAAAGAGCATTTTGATTTTGTATTTGACGAGTATAGTGAAAGTTTGCTAGAAGAGATTATAGAAATGATAGAGAATGACGAGAATGAAAATAGATATTTGTTAGTGCTTGACGATGCAATCACGAGTAACTTTAGACAGACTAAGAGTGGTAAGATAGACGCTTTTTCTTCGTTAATAACCAGATATAGACACACTACTAACCATAAAAGTGGTAAGGAAGGAATGCTTAGTATAATTTTAACACTCCAGTATTTTAAGTATTTGACCCCTATAACTCGTACGATGGCTATGGGTTTGATTATAATGGGTGAATTAAGTGATAGCGAGCTTAGAAAGATTAGCGAGGCATATGACTTTTTCGGCGGTAACAGCAAAAAATTTTTAGAGTTATACAAAGAGTGTAGAAAAGAGCCTTATGATTTTTGTTTTTTGAATGTGGATACTATGGAAATGAGACGGAATTTTGATACCATTGTCTGGAGTAGAGAGGACGATAAAATAAGTTAATTATATTAACTAATACTGAATAATAATTAAAATATTATATCTTAATATTATATCACAAATGAGTTTGCAAAATTATCTACAGCAATACAGTAACCAAATCGCTGCTAGACAGGAACACCAAGAAGAAATAGATAACCAGGCTGGAGAGAGAAAAGCACAGACCTTACAGGAAAAATTTGAGCACACAAGGGACGCTATTACTAGTGCTGGAGCAGAATTAGGATCTGCTGGTGCAGCGATGCACTTAGGTAGAAAATTATATAGAAGAATGCAAGAGCGTAGAGCAGGACAGGCTAAGAGTGAGGCGGTTAACGATGCTCCCTCCCAACAGCCACCTGGAGATGGAGCGAGACCAGCACCAGGAGCAGAACCAGCCCCAGTAAGTGAAAGTGGAGGCAGAGTTAAAGCCACTAATGACCAAATAGGTGAGTTACCAGACGATGCTTTCAGTGCTGATGGTAGGTTTCAGGGTAAGAAAGTTTTAAAAAATAGCCAACAGGCTAGAGAAGGGGCTGAAGAAGCCAGAGATCCAGCGTCTGCTACTGATCCAGCCTCAGTAGAACACGGTGGAGCTGATGCACCAGTTACTGAAAGTAGTAACCCAGCCAGTGCAGACGGAATTAATGACCGTGCCGCCGCGATACAAGAAAGAGTAGGGGGATCAGGTGGAGCAGAGAGTGCCGAAACACCAGACTTTTTAACCACAAGACAATATACCCCCTTAGAAGGTGGTAGTGAACCAGCCGTGCCTGGTAGAGAAAGTGCACCTACTCACACAGGAAGTGGAGCAAATGATGCACCCAGTCAGGCTACAGACGCTCCAGAAGCACCTGAAACCGACACCGAGCAAGGTGCTAGGGCTTTTCAGGCAAGAGCCGATGAAAGGTCGGCCTCTAATATGAGAAATAGAATAGGGGCTGACGGTAAGGTAGCCAGTGGAGGCGATGCACCAGCATTAGAAGAAAGTAGTAGTGAATTGCCTGAAGTATTAAGTGGCGTAAGTGATGCACTGGATTTTGTCCCAGTAGTAGGCGAAGTCGCTGGAGTTATCACAGGACTTGTAGGATTATTTGAAGGACTAGGACATAAAGACACCCCAGACGAAACCCCAGATGCACCTGGCGAACAAGCCCAGCAGACAGCAGGGACAGGTATGGATACAAAGGCATTAATGTCCCAGCCAACTGGCGGAGGCGGTGTAGTCGTATAAAATAGTTTATTTTATATGATTTTGTTTATGTTTAGAACCAAGATTTTCTAACCAGTCCCATAAAGGCACAAGCACCTCACCAGCTTCGTTAGTTTTCACACAGAGTTTTTCTACTAAGTCAGCGTATTTGTTTTCTACTGGCTTTGCTTTTCGTCCAAATAAGTTTTCTACTTTTTTTAGATTTTCTTGCTGAGTGATATACTGGCAGTTATCAGGGCTATAATCACCATCATTATCTATTCTATCTATTTGCAGTTTGCACTCTTCGTCCCAGCCATTTGCCATAGACCAATCATAAAAATTTTTAAAGCCGTCTTTGCCCAACCACTCCAGATCTACACCGATACCTCTACCGCCATAATTATTAAAAGATTTTGCCCCTGTGCTATAACACCGCTGTAACATATTGTAGTATTTTTGATATATTCTAGTTTGTGAAAGACCGTGTGTAGGTTTAACAGGTAGATTGTTTAAGCCATTACACACCGTGCACATATTAGTTTTTCTATTCTTATATTTATAATATCCCTGGTATCTATCCTTACCACAGGTTTCACAGGTAACTATCACCCATTTTTCATAACAGGATTTTTTATTATTCCACCTTTTGAATAAAGGCACATTTTCATAAAGTCCTAGGTATTTGTCGCTATGCTCGTTGTCTATATTCATTGTCGTTATATATAAAATAACACTAGATTTTATTTTCTGCTTTAATACTAGTTAATTATGAAATATTCTGGCTATACTTTTGCTGAATGTATAACCCACTTAAAGAGGCTTAATAGAATATACCCAAATTTTTATAATTTTGATACAGAAGATTATGATACAGCGTTAGCAGAAAATCCAACCAATATATCTAATGGGCTATTGCAAAAATATTCACCATTAACTACCCTTGTTACTTTAGAATTTTTATTAGCATTTTTGAAAGGTCGTACGACTGAAGACATAATGGAGAGATATAATGAAGAGATAAGTGATCTTATGGATATGAAGAATAATCCTACTAATTATTTGAAGATAAGTAGTTTTGCAGAATTAAGAGAAATAATAAAAGAATACTACCCTGACTATATGAGGCACACAGTTAGTTTCACTAACTTTAGAAATTTTATGTTTTTAGCAATCCTAGTTTATGAAGTGCCCATAAAATTGCATCATTTAATAAACATAAAGTTTTGTAGGAATATACCAATACACGAATGCCTAAGCGAACCAATTTATCTGCTACAAAGCAAAAGCACATTCTACTTTATTATGAATAAAAGAAAAAATAAGAAACTAGTAAGACAGTTAGAGTATAAAATAAAAAATCCCCTTGTGTGCAAAATACTCTTACAGTATATAGCAAATTATAAAAAATATAATTGCCCCTGGTTTTTTTCGGCAGCGAGTGGGAGACCACTGAGTAAGTCTAATATAAGTAATGGATTAATGAATTTTTGTAGTAAGATACTGGATGTGCCTATAACAATACACGATATAAGACTGGTATATAGCAAATTGCCTGAAATAGAGGAGGGAATGAATAAAGAAGTTTTTTCATTCTAATGAAAAAATCATTTTTTAGCAGTAAGGATTGTTAAGGCTCTACTACCTCCAGTGCTATTTGGCTGAGAAACACGAATGTATCTTGCTCCAGGATCTACAATAGTTACGCCGAAGTCCCCTGTGGAAAATTGCTGAACTACGAAGTGTGACTGATTAGTATAGAAAGCAGAATTATCACTGGAAAACTGGACTACAATACTATCACTAGTATTAGAAGAGTTACCAAAAATACTGACGGATTTAAAGCCATTCATATCGGCAGCAGTGGAGTTTGTAGTGACCCCTGCACCTGGAGAAGCACTTTCACTGGAAGAAGTGGAACTACCACCAGCTGAAGATACTGGTATAGCAGACTGGTTACTGGCGATAACTACTGAAAGCGAATCATTCATTATATCTTGACCTAAGGCTGCTGGGAGTTTTGCTGAAATACCTGTGAGTGTGGTGGAAGCAGTGGCTGTAGAAGTGTCTATTGTGCCTAAGTGTGCTTCGGCGGCGGCTAAAGTGACCTCAGTGGCTGCACCAGTGGGGAGAGCACTGCCAGTTACTATAACACCAGCGGTATTGCAGACAACCACTTTACTATCTAAAGAAGTAGTATCCCCTGCTATTGTGGCTAATGAAGTGTTACCTACAGTTTGTAGTGTGCTTGTGGCTTTTGTAGTATCACTGTTACTGGAGATTACGACAGCCCCTGTATTAACAGCAGTGACTTTTGCATCTAGTGTAGCGAGAGTAGCCTGTGTAGCAAGACCTATTGAGTTACCAGTGACATCTACATTAGCAGCCAAAGCACCGCCACCTGAGGAGGCAATATCTACCTTTAAGTGACCAGAGGCATCTACCTCGCAATTTTTAAGATCGTTACTGGGATTGACACCAACGATTAAGGACATTTTTTGTGATACTATTATACAGGATAATTTTTGCTAGCAAATTATTTTAGAATTTTTATTTTCTAATATTATGGTATACCATAATTATGACTAATAGCGATAGCGACGAGAATGAAGAACCAGTTAAGATTGTAGTTAAGGATCTTGACGAAGAGGCTATCTTTCATAAAGATAGCAAGCCAGTGAAAGCAAAAAGAACACTAAGTGATAAACAGAAACAGGCTCTAGCAGAGGGCAGACGAAAAGCAAAGGCAAAGCGTGACGCTAAGTTACAAGAAGAAGCCGATAAAAAAGCTCGTGCAAAAGTTAAAAAAGAACAGCGTGATATAGAAAAGGCAAAAGCGATAGAAGTTAAGGGGAAGAGTGATAAAAAGGACAAATTAAAAAGCCAGGACTTGGCTAGAGAAAAGGTAAGACAAATGGAATACTCTAGAAAGTTAAAAAAGTATAATGATATTAAGAGTGCTGTGTTAGCAAATAGCCAGACGGTGGCACAATATGATAGCCTGACTAAGATATTAAACGGCATAACGGAGGAGGATATTATGGACGAAAACCGTATGAAAAAGAAACTACATTCTTATATTAATTATAGCAAAGATTATCTTACTAAAAGACAAGCGAGATAAACACCGTCAGTTTTTGCCCTGAGGATATAACTTTTTCAGTTTTTATTTTTCTTTTTCATATAACTTGTATTTTGAGGGCAGAATATGACATAGATTTTTAATGAATATATTATATAATATCTATATATAAACAATGTCCAATACCTTTTATGTAGACGCAAATGTAAGAAATTCTGTTAATGTTAATGGTACGAATAACAGGTGGACTTATAAGTTACCAGACACAATAGAGTTACCCACAGGCACACAAATCGGCTTACAATCCAGTATTATTAATTTAAAGGGTATCACTGGTGCATCCATTGAGATTAACGAGGAGATTAGAGAAACAATTTGTTTCCAGTATTATGCAGTAGATACCAATTATCCTACCCCTATTGAGGCTGTTACTTTTGCTACAGAACATAACCTAGCATATAACCTCCATGTGGAGACCACCCACCGTGGTAACTTTAGTAACTCTTTCCCAGGCGAAACCATTAATCCAACTGATAATGTCGCCGAGAATAAAGTAGGTTATAGTGAGGTGCTTATGCCTCTAGCAGCCGACCTTAGATTTGACGATGCAGGACAGACACGCACACTAGTCCCATTAAGTGGACAGGCTGAAATTATTATACCAGCAGGTGTCTATTCTATTAACAAGTTAGCAGATTTTATAACCAACCAGATTAATCTTAAGAGAATACCTGGCGACTTACAAAATGATTATATCAGTAGGCAAATAGATTTGCAAGAATACGGCGGTTTCCCAGTTAATAATACCACTATAAGAAATTTTGTAGCAGAACCTATTACCACATTCGCTAATATAGAAGCAGGGACTACAGCATCCACTGTATTAACGCCACTAGAAGTAGGCAATATAGGTGCTTTAAAATTCACAGATATTAGGACTGGTGCAAATGATGGTTTATGTAGTATTGTCGGTGTTACAGGCGTTAAAAATGAGATTATAAAGGGTAACGCTCAGGCTGGAGGTTTCGGTGCTGGCAATGTTACGGCTGGATGTAGTATGGCTGAGACAATAAGATCCACTGATCCAAATGCTAGTTATTATATAGGATGGGAGAAGAGAAATGGATATGCTGGTGATCCTGGACAGCCAACAGGCAGAAAGTTAAACTTTAACCCTATAGCGTATAATATATTTAACAGTGGTATTGCTTTCGGCACTACACAATTTGCTATTACATTTGACCAGAATAACAGTGGATACACACTTAATGGTTTGCACGAGCCTAGAAAAATACCATCCAATGATAGATTCGGCACACAGCTGGATAACGCTGGACAGGATTGTATATATCTTAAGCAATTATGTGGAGCCACAGCGGCCACTCCCTCGGCAAATGTATTGTCGTCACTTACTAATATTATGAGTAGAACTACAGGTATTCTAGTTTATAACTGGGCGTTACAGACAGCACAGAGACTAGGCAATGCACGAAACACTTTCACTTACCAGAATAATGGATTAACTGACGAACAGAAAAAGCGATGTGAAGAATACAGCGATTATTCTAGATTTTTCTTAACAGATCAGGATGCTAGAAACGCGTGGGAAACCACCATATGGTATAAAATGGGATTTGACTATGACGATATAGCAAATAGGGATATAGAAGGCTCAGGAGGATTTAACCAAGTCCAGTATGGAGTAACCCAGAGAGTGGCTGGTTTCACTACTAATCAGGAAGTGGATGTAAGTGTTATACCAACAGTATCTACCGTATATAACCCTATTAATACTAAAGCGTTACCATCTGGAACTGTCCCCACTCCTCCAACAGCTGGTGTCCCACTTAAGCGTGGTGCACTACCTGCCGTATCTAATTACCAAATGTTTAATACATTCGGCGTTAATATCCCTGATGGAGAATTCAGCAATAACGAAACAGAGGGGTCGGCGGCTTTCTTTAATGTAGCCCCTTACAAAGGTAGTTTCTATACAGGAGCAATTATGATACCAGCGATAACCACTGGTAAGCCTTTTATATCTAACAGGTTACCTACATTAAGTGATAACGGTTATATGTTAATCACTAGTGACTTAGTAGAAAGCACAGACTTTTTAAAGAATAGACAGACAGACGGTTTGCTAGATATGATACCGAAATCGTCATTAAGTAACCAGGATTTTATGGCTGATAGAAATATTATCACACACACACTTTCTAATCCAAAGAGTATTAACGAGATTAATATTAAGGTATTAAACCCAGACTTAACTGATATAGAACTGGAAGGTAATAGCACTTGTTTAATTAGAATAACACTACCTATGCCTAAGCCTACAAATTATATCGCCGATGTCCAGTTAGAGCAAAAAGAAAATCAGGTAGCACAGGCAGTAGCCAAGCAGGTAGCCTCACACACAGACCCTAATGTAGCAGGAGTTAATATGAGAATAGATATTAGCAATGTATTCGGCGAAACAGGCTCAGGAGGGACAGGGGTAGGTGATCAGGAACTCCAAGACGCTGAGGCTGCCTACTTACAGGCTGGTATAGACGGTGCTTTGCAAGACATTAACCCTCCAGCAATACCACAAGGCGGACTGAATGAACCAGGATTTCAATTAGAAGAAGACCTAGAAGCTATAGGAGTGGTAGAAGGACTTGCTCAGTTACAGGAACAGAGAGGGGCTAGAGACCCACAAGAAGCAGAACAGGCTAGTGCAGGGGTAGGGAGAAGACAAGTTTTAAGAGAACCAGCACCTGCTGGAGCAGAACCTGCTGGAAGCAGAGACGACGATGTGGAAAGGGAAGGTGGAGTAAGATATTTAAAAAGAATTAGAATAGGTAACCGCCAAGCAGCCCAAGCAAGACTGGAACAGATGGAAGCCGAAAGAGCCAGAGCACAAGGTAGAGAGAGAGCCTTAGGACGCACACCAAGACAGCAAATAGAAATTAGAGATAATATCAGGGCTTTAGATAGACATATAGAAGATTTAAAAAAAGTTATAAGGGGTTTCGGCGGAACACCAGACGCTAGAGGAGAAAGAGAACGCCGTTTAGAGGAGGTAGGACAGAGGCAAGAACAGAGAAGGGCTACAGGATCACCAGCAAGGCGTATGGGTGGAGCAGGACTGTTAAGACAAGCAGGTAGAGAACAAGCAGAAACACCAAGACGGACTGGAGGCACAACCGACTCGGGGGTAGGAACTGGAAGTCCACAGGTATTCGCTGAAGACGATGTTTAAGTCATTTTATTTTGGACAAATCTGTTATTAAAAAATACTACTGAGTATCTGTCGCCTGAAAAATCGTCTATCCAGTGTTTATATTTTGACCCATTAAACTCTTTCATTGCCCCCTGAATATTATAGGCTTTTTCACCGCCATCCTCAGCAAAATCTATGTGAAGTCTGCCTCCAGTATAGTCACCTACTCCAAATATAATGGATGTCCCTACATTCACCGAATCATAATGTGCTGGAATAGGGAAATTTTTATTTAATTGTATATTGCACCAAGTATGGTGTGGAAAATATAACTCGCTAAACTCTTTAGCAATCACCATAAACTCAGGGTATAAGTCCATTGCCTTAGTCATATACAGCCCTTTATATTCTGTCTTCGTACGACTTTTATTAGGAGATAGATAACCCCTCCAAGTGTAACCATATAACATAGAACCTATGTTACCACTTATATTAGAATGTCTGTATAATTTTAGTCTATCTGTCCCAGAATAAAAATCCATTTGATCTAAGAATGATTGTAGAATACAGCAATCGCCCATCCAGTCATTGCCATTGAAATAATGCATATAGAATGACTGACGAAAATAATTATGAAATAATTTTTAGAAAAAATGAAATTAAAATATTGTTTAATTATTATATCACAAAATGCCTGTATCCAAAGTTTATTTTAGTGTCCCCCCACTTAATGACCAATCCACAGCCTCAGCTGGAAATGTATTCACAGGTGGCTTTTCTACCAACAAGGGTAACGCCAATATAAAATTCGCCATATCAGCACAAGACAGACTTTTAGATACCAGTGACTTATACTTAACTGGTAGAATAATCCATGTTACCTCTACTGGTGCTCCACTTACACTTAAGGCTGGTGCAGCCACTACACTCGCCGAGTTTAACGCCAATAACGGTGCTGGGTTACAAGCAGTTACCAACCAGAATGTATCTAACTGGGGTGGTGTCCAGAATATGATTAAGCGTATTTTCGTCCAGTCTAAGAAGTCTAGTGTTAGTATCAGTGAGCACCGTAACTATCCTATGTATGTTAATGCTAGAACAGCCTGGACTAATAACAGAGATAACTACCTTGTATCCCCCTTAACTAGATACGACGCTGCTGGTAAGGAGGCTAATTTTATTAACAGACACTCCAGTCTTATGGATAACCAGAATACCGCTGCTGGATCAGGACAAATGCCTAACATCGGCACACAGACTAATCCAGAATATGGTAAGCCATTTTCATTTAAGTTAGACACAGCACTTTTAAACAATGCCCAGCCACTCCACCTCGGTAACGGATTTTTAGGTGGCCTTTTAGTTAACTTAGAACTTAACCAAGAAAACGGCTTTTATTATAACAGATTTTTTGACAGTAGTAACGGTGCAGATTTGAATGTAGACGGTAGTTATTATATTGTTAAGGATTTAAGATTAACTGGTCGCCTTTCTATCCCAACTCCACAGGACTTAGCCGATTACAATTCACAAATGTTACTTGCCGATAGATTTAACTTAATTAACGATGTTAACTCCAGTGTTAACAGTAGCAAATACACTCCAAATGCTGGAGCAGTTAGATCTATTGTTAATCTTTATCTAGACCAGGATCAGGAGAATAACCGTCTTAAGAACCAGAGTGACTTTAGAATACCAATAGGCTTACAGAGATACCAGCAAAATAAAAATAATGTTAGACAGCCACAGGATTTCGTAGTAGAAGTCGTGCCAAATCAGTTAACAAAGACTAAAAATAGTGGTGCTGGTGCAGTAGATGCTAGTAATGTAGTCCCTAAGGTAGGTATGGTAGGCGATGCTGAGGTAAGAGCCTTTTTCCAGAGAGCAGTATTGAACGGTGACCTTGCCGACAAGTGCTCAGTAGGTTTAGCCGAAGAAGAAGCCAGTATTGTAGCACAGTATGATATGACCAGAGGTGGCACCGCTGTTACTGACGGCTGTGGTAACAATACCTCAGCAAATGCAATGGGTATCGGTATAGATTATACATTCCATATGGGAGAGACTAGTGATTATAGACAGAGAGATTATGACGCTATCATAACAAGTGGTGTTAATACTGGAGACGCTGTCTTACCAGCTGAGCGTAGTAGCACCGCCGAAATCACACAGAGTTACATTAAGAATATTGCTGGATTTAACAGCCAGACTTTAGTGAAATCAGTTTAATTATTTTCATTTTAATTTTTTTATAATTAATATTCATAACACACGATTATGGCTTATGGTGATAAGAGAATGCCTATGAAGAATGCACCAATGGGTGGTGCACGAAGAGAAGTCCCAAAAGGTTTCCACAGAATGCCTGACGGATCACTCCACACAGGAGCAACACACACAAAAACTAGTAGACCTATCAGTTTAACCGCTGCTAGAGCAATCGCAAATAGAAAGGGCAAAAGACCAGCACAGTCTAAAGCAGAAGCCAGAAATGATGGCGGTATACCATTCGGTAGTTTAAAAGAAGGTGCTTTAAAAAGAAGTTTAAAAGTTAAGGCTGAGGATAGACCTTTAACTAAGGCTGAAATGGGACGATTAGAAAAGGTAGAGAATGGTAAGGATTTCACTTTTAGAGGCAATAAGTTAAAAATGACACCACTTATGAAGAAGAGAGTTTCACTTGCTGAAACGATGATAAAGTTTAAAAAAAAATAGTCATAAAATCTATGTCAGTATTTGCCCTGAAAATATAACTTATTCACAAAAAAATTAAGACACCCTGAATACTCTGCACTTAGGGGCAAAATACGGCGTAGATCACAAGATATACACGGCCGAGTTAATG
>Ga0181380_1000922_pt1 | contig 13054 bp, 15 predicted proteins | sample 3SPOviralmetaG_FD_130116 | JGI IMG/M metagenome (GOLD analysis project Ga0181380, IMG submission 130116) | Marine viral communities from the oligotrophic San Pedro Time Series (SPOT) site, San Pedro Channel, CA, USA - 3 SPOT_SRF_2009-08-19 | ecosystem: Environmental > Aquatic > Marine > Strait... | reverse complement strand
ATATAAATAAAAACAAAAATAAAAACAGAAATTATAAAAAAAATAAATAAAAAAATTAAACAATTTTATAAGATAAAACAAATTATAAATTATAACTAAAAAATCAAGAGTAATGCGTGAGATTTATTACACTATTATTTTTTTATTAAATGTTTCTTATCTAGTTTATATGCCTTGCTTGACCTGTTAACACTGGCATATACCCTCGCCATCGCCCATTGTTCTTTTGATTTTACTGAAGGTCTTACCGCACCCCTATTATTTTTAAATGCCCCCACACCTTTATTATATATTATTTGTAATCCTGATTTTTTATATCCTGTTAATTTAGAAATATCTGATAATGAATTAGATTTATTTTTATCTTGTTTATATTTTTTATTAAACTTTTCTTTATATGTTGTCATAATATATATAATATTTATTTTTTCTTAATTTTTTTTTCTAAGCGAGATATCTTCATGGTTAGATCTTGTATGATTTCATCCTTTTCATATTCACAAGAATTTCTTTCATTTTTTCTCATTTTTTTTTGTGGTTTTTCTTTTAATTTCTTAACTTTAATTTTATACAAATCTATCACTCTTTCTGCTTCTGATATTACTTTTTCATTTCTTACTTCTAATTTTTTGTTTTTTTCTTGTAATTTTTTAATATCTTCTTTTAATTCTTTATCATTTCGTCCGTTCATACTGACTATTTCATTTACTTTTTGTAGAAATAGTCTATGGTAATTATCTTTCTCTTCTTTTAATTTTTTATTTTTTATTTTTTCTTGTTCTAACATATTTTCAAAGAGAGAAAATTGTGATTTATATGTATCTTTTTCTTTTATATCTTCTTCCCAGTGTGTTACACAATCATGATAATCTGATTTTAATTTATCATAATCTAATTTTAATTGTTTTGTATCTTTCACTTGTGCTACCTTTTCTAAGACTATTACTTTCTCTTCTAATTTTTTATGTGAGATTTTCACTGCACTGATTTTATCTACCTCTTTTTTAAGAAATTTGTTTTCCTTTTCTAATTCTTTAATTTTTTCATTTTTTTTCTCCCATTCATTTACTAGTTTTTCTTTAACTTTTTTATCTAAATTACTTTGTTTTTGTTCTTTTAATTTTTTTATTTCATTCATATAATCTGTATTTCTGTCTTGTTGATTTTTTAATCTCATTTCTAATTCTTTAATTCTTATAAGATGACTTTTTAGAAGTTCTCCCTGAGATTTATATGATTCATAGTAATCTACTTTTTTTTCTTGTTTTGATTTACACCCTGTTTTTACTAATTTCATACAAGTCGGTTCATATGGTTTGTTAGTATCTATAGTAATCTCATTAGGGAGCACTTTACTGACGCCATTCAGCCTTTTTCTCGCTCGAGGTGGAGACTTAACATATCTATTCTTAACAACTTCATCTTCATTTATAAATATCATATAATCTGCTGTATAATTTAATACAAGATCTTCATGAGTAGCACCTAATACTATTGCTTCTTTCATAGTTGTAGCATTCATATAGTTTTTATATCTTTCATAAGGGAGTCCTCCTTGTCTCTTGTTAATCTCAGTGATAGGGACTAACATTATCTTATCTTCATCCATGAATCTCTCATATAATCCCTCGACCTGGTTATATCTCGTAGAAGGTTTAATGTGTGAATACATGTTCTTATATCTCTGTTTTGTGTTTTACAATTTACAAAATACAAAATTAAATTTATATTTTTTTATGTAATGTATATTTTTTTTTGTGTTATACAATTCTTAAAATGAAAAATCAAATTGCTTTTTTTTTATCTAATGTATGTTTTTTTTTAAGAAGTGAGATACAATCTTATTCTTAATTGTTTGTAAATCCTTAAGTTTTTTTTGTGCTTACATTTTTTTGTAAACCCATTTCAAATTTTTTTTTTTTTATGTAATCTCAGTTAAGAAGATTAAAAAAAACAAGAGATACCCTGTTGCCTGTAAATGGTTCTACTTCATGAGGATAAATAGACCCGTTAAATGAGTAAAATTGTTCTTTTATATCTATATATTCAGGATTTTCACCTTCTTCATCATATACTATTAATCTCCCCCCTGTATAATTTCCGAATGCTATGATATAACTCTGACCTACATTATTACCGTCTTTATGTTTAGCACAAGCATTATTATAATTATATTGTATAGAAGTGAATTTAAAATCATTTATATTTTTATAAAAAAAATCAGAAGTTCTTTCATACATTTCTTTATATTTTGGCAGAATCAGTTTCCTACAAGGAGCATGTGTAATACCTGGAGGATTGTAGTACTTCCTATTACAAGGCCGAATGCCGACAATACCTAAACACATACCTCTCATAATTTCATCTTCCCTTTCTAACTTCGGACGGTTCTGATTAATAGGATAATAAAAATTCATTAAATATTCAATAAAATTATCCATTATATATATACTATACATATTTATTTTGTAGTATCTTCTTCATATTCAAAAACAAGAGAGATATATTGTCCACCTGAATTAAGATTACCTCTGAATTGTTCTGCCGTAATAGGTTGTATTAAATGAGAACCTGTTGCATCGTATACTGTCTGATCGGTATTAGTCTCAGTCGGATCTATTCCTGATAACTGAAATAATTGTAATGAGAAAGGTTGGTTTAAATATAACAATCCTTTTCCTCCATGTAATACTTTGTATGAATCTCTGAATGTATTTTCGTGAGGGTCTTTTGTAGTTTCTCCGAAACATATTAATCCGTCATGTCCTCTGACAGTATTCCCAGTATTTTCATAATAAACAGATTGCTGACCGTTTAAGAAAGATAATTGTCCGAATAAAATAGTATTGCTCATTTGTGTTTCTTGTTCTTCATTATGTATATTATCAAAAGATATATTATGATAAATATGTAATAATTTAAGATATTTAAATTTGTAACTCCTATCTAATCTAAAAGTTTTCTTTGCATCGTTTCCTAAGTCTAAATCTTGACTTCTCATTGTAACATTTAATATAGGCATTATATAATTTAGTATATATTTTATTTTTATTTTATTTTATATTAATATAATGTCAGAAGAAGAAATTACATTAGATAGTTTAAAAAATCCTGAGAATATTAAATTAGAATTATCTATAGAAGAGATACAAGATGAAAAAGAAGAAAGTCATTTAGAATATAAAAAGAGATTAAATAAAAAAGTATCTGATTTTACATTAGAAGAGAAAGCACATTATAATAAACTTGCTCAGAAAAAAGTAAGAAAAGAAAAAAAAACAGAAGAAGAAATTAAAAAACAAGAAGATGAAGATAAATTAAATAATGAGAAAATTAATAATTTATATAATCAGTTATTTGTATTAAAAGAGAAGTTTCCTGAACCTCTTGTTAATATTCATATAAATAAAGAAATGAATTTATCTACATTAGAAGAAAAAAAAGATTTAATTGTTAAGATTATCACACAAAAACATTCTCATAATGTTGTATTCGAGAGTTTATTATTATTATGTAGGACTGGTGAGAGGACATTAGATTATTTTGATATAGATACATTAGAAGGATATGCTGACAATGTATCAGAGCATAAAGATGATATTTCTGAAATATTAAAAGAAATGATAGATATGGGAGAGATATCCACAGAAATGCTCACACCTCAGCTTCGTCTCGCGATAATTATGTCTTCAGTTGCAGTAAAGACAATGGAGAAAAATAATGATAAGAAAAAAAACGGTGTTATTGCGGATACTATCTCCGCAGAATCCAGACATGGAGAAGGTGGGGATACTTCATAGAAGATCTCCCTAAATGGTGTCAGAGATTTTATTGTAAATGTTGTTGTAATAAAAGATTAATCTGAAAGACTATCTACGCTATCTTGTAATTGTGAGTTTTCTAATCTACTCTCTGCTAATTTTTTCTGAAGTTTCTTATAATTCTTTTCTAATGTTTTGATTTTTTTTTCTAAATCTCTTGTCTTACAGTTAGTAGCATAATTTTCATCCTTTTTTAATTCTTTTTCTATTTGTATTCTTAGTTCAGATTTAAATTTAGATAATTTTTCTCTATCATACATAATTTTCATCTGGTCTTGTTCTAAAAAGTCTTCATGTGCTCTTCTCTTAAAACTGTTTAATTCTTCATATAATTCTTTAATTTTTTCATCTTTTTCATTCATTTGTTCTTGAAAATATACATTTCTGTCACTCATTCTAGCATATTCATCAGTCTTATGACATTCTTTTCTAATTTCACTATCATAATGGTCTTTTAATTTTTTCATTTCTTCTCTTCTAAGTGTTTCTTGTATTTCTGTGTCTTGATGATAATATTTATGTAATCTTAGATTCTCTTTTAGTAAATGAGATAATTTAATTGTATCTTGTATTTCTCCTTCTATAATTTGTTTGATTTTGTTTCCTGAAGGTTTCCACATTAGATTTTTATGAATGTATTTTATATCTTCTTCAGATATATCATTCCATTCATCATATTCATCTATGCTATCTGTGAATGAATTAACAACACCTTTATATACAGATAATTCTTTATTTAATCTATTACATTTATGATTTTTCTCAGATATAGTATTCTTTAATTCTTCTACTTCATTTAATAGTTCTTCTATAGACATAAGAAAGTTCTTTGTATGTACTGAATCCATTGCCATAGGTTTATTAGACTCTAACATTTTAGTCCATTTTTTAGATTTATCATTTTTAAAATCTACATTAGATAAGGTTTCATCATTATCATGAGGTCGCCTCATCATTTCAGATAAGTTAGTATAAAATTGTTCTCTTGAAATAATACTCATTTACTCTTATATTTACTCTATGCGATATGTTTTTAAGTAATAAACAAATCTTAAATATAAAAATCAAATTGCTTTTTTTTTATCTAATGTAATTTTTTTCAGAGTAATCGGAGCATATGTATCATTACCTTAAAATTAATTTCAAATTTATTTTTTTTGTATTTACGCCATATAGTAAAGGTGTTCTCTTTTTTCTCAGAGTAATCCTCCCTATATAAAAATGATTTAATAATTTTATAAAATTATATTCTTATAGATTTATTAATTTTCTCTCATAAAAAAATATTAATTATACAATAAAAATAAATTACATATGAATCAATTTTAAAATAACAACTAAGATATTTATTTTTATAACGGATAGATTACTCGGTAAAATAATGTTAATATTTACTATATGATATAAATAGAAAATATTTTAAAAAAAGAGAAAGATAAGAGTAAAGTGAAATGATATAAATTACTCCACTGCATTTATGAAAGAAATTTAACAAATCCATGCTGATAATCAAACATTAAATCTGCCTGAGTCCCACCTTTATTAAAAAATTGTATTGTGCTCTTAGCACTCTTATATTTCTGATACCTTTTATAAGCATTGGTCTTAGGTTTTTTAGGATTAGTTTGTGATATTGTTATACCTGTATTTTTTACTACTCTTGCTCTAATGAATGCCCTATCTTTTTTATCATCTTGTTTAGATAAATCTTTTATTTCTTTTTTCAGAGCGATATCGTCTGATTTTTTCATTAAATTACTAATTTCATCGTCCACATTTTTCGCTTGTTTTTTCTTATATTTTTTAGGCATTTATATGTATTTATATATTAATTTATTCAGTAATCATTTTGAAATTAATTTGTCCGTTAGCAGAAGTATTATATGTATTAATAGTTAGAGTTTCTGCGATAATGTGAAGAGTGTGAGCATTAGTAGAAGCAGAAGTATTAAACATGACCTCTAACTCAGGATTACCTAACTGACTGAAACTGAGAGAACCGTCGGCCTCGCTGTGTCCATCAGGCGAGAAACCGAAATTAAATACCTGAATATGCGAGGGGTCAAATGATCCGCCAGCATTCTCAGCGACACCCATATCTGCCTCGATAGTGCCAGGAGTAGCATGTGCGCCAGAGGAGAAAGGGAGATTATTATGATATTGTTCAATTACGCCGTCAGTCTTGTATCCGTTAGAGGTTGAGACATGTTCAGCGTCAAAGAGAGAAGAGTTTTCTAGTTCATAAATAGTTTGATTATTTGCTTTTAACTGGACTCGAGCGAGAGGCACAGTATTCATATATTTCTTAGAAGTGCCAGAGGAACGGTCACTATCCAGAGTTGCGAATACATATAATCTTCTCACTAAACCTGAGATTGATTGTATCTTAACTTTGTTGCCTGAGGTTGAAGATCCAGTAATTAATACAGGAGAAGCGATACTCTCACTGAATTTAGTAGTTGTGAAACCTAACTGACTACTGACGGATCCGGGAGCATAATTGCGACTTTGATATGCCGATAGTTCCTCAGGTGCGAGTTCAGAAATGTATGCTACTAAATTAGCGTCCGAGAAGTCTGCTGCGTTTCCTGCTGTGTCTAAAATCTCGTGACATTCACTATTGCTTCTGTAAGATACTTCAAGAAACATAGGAGATGAAAGAGAATATAAATCTAAACCTCTGCCGAGACCGTCACTCCAGAAGCCTTTGAGTGGACAGGCGAGAGTGATACCGCCAGCACAACTGAAGGCGAGACGGCGTCCAGTCACATTTGCCAGAGTTCCATTCGCGGATCCGAGGATACCTCCACCGAGCATAGCGTCTAACTGACTTGCCTTTTCTTTAGTTGCTTTAGTATATGCGTCACACATAATCCACTCTGGAGTGCATTCCCAGACTGTCGCACCGTTATATACAAGTCTAATCTGAGTAGTAGAGAATGCTCCTGCGAATTCAACTAAAGCACCTTCATTACTGCCACCTTCATTAGTATCTTGAGCAGAAATAAATTTAGTCTGTAAATATAGGTCATTAAGAATACCATGATTAGGGAGTTGAAACTTGACAACCTGCTGAGAAGTAGCATTCATAGAAGTAGTAGGATTAACTATAACTTTAGAGCGAGCGACAGGACATATATTTTTCTCACCCTGGACAGCATAATCAAAGGCATTCTGTTTACTATTTCTTGCTTTAATTGTATTGTATAAAGATGAGTTTTGGTTCGCACGCCAGATTAGAGAAGGATTAGACATTTTTATATACTATAAAATATTTTAATTTTAATAATTAATTATATATTGAATTATTAGTCAGAAGATTTAGATTTACCTGGATTACTTAAAAATTGTCCTGCCAGATATATTCCACCCAGTACCATTATTAATTGTAATCCTTTAGTTTCTAAGAATGCGAGGCCTCTCTCCGCCATTGCTACTCCTTCTTTTGCTACAGCGACAGGGACCTCTCCGACAGGTCTAATCTGATTTTCTGCGAGTTTATCATCAGTAACACCTATTCTTTGTAATTCTCTTTGTTCTTGTTGTTTTTTAGTATCAGTATCTACTTCTACTATCGGAGATTGTAAAAATGATACAAACCTACTACCTAAATCATTAGAATGTTCTAACTTTTTAATATCTTTAATATTTAATTCTGCTTGTATTTTTGCTGGATCTCTTGAAGTATTATCAGGGTCATGTATATTATCTGTCATTTGTATAGTTGCTTGTTGTCTTTGAAAATCATTAGTTAATGCTATATTACTAGCAGGATTAGGAGGCAGTGCTTTGTTTTCTAATTTATCAGTATCTCCCTTTTCATTACCTTTGACCTGTCCATAAAAATTTCTATCACTTTGTAAATTATATTTAACTGGAGGCATTATAGTATAAAGAAACATTTTTTTTTTATATTTTATTATATAAAATGTTTAGTAATTATAAGAATTATGAATCTATGAGAGATAAATGTATAGAATTATATAAAGAAACTGAAGAATTAAAACAAGAAATTAAATTACTTAAAGAGAAAGAGAAGGAGAGAAATGAAGCAGATAATAAATTAAAATTAGTTCTAGAAGAGCATTCTTCTAAAAAGTAATAGGGACTTGATTTATTTGTGTCTGACCTATAACTGACTTACATTTATCATCTACTTTATTAATATTATTATCATCACCGAATATTAAATATTTACCTTTGAGATTATTTAATTCACTATTAGATAAAGTAGATTTATAATCTCTTATTTCTGTATATGTTAGAGGTCTCCCGTTATTATTTTTAACTGGAATAAATGTTCTTTCATCATTCTTGCCTTTAACTTGTATATTATTTTTATCATATAATCCACCTGATAATATCTCTTTAGGTCCTGCCTGTTGTACTGGGATTTCTCGTTTAATCTCTTTAGGTTGTTCTAATTTTTTTTTCTTTTCATCATATTTAACATTATCAGCATGAATATAAGGTTCATTAATAGATTCATATGTAGGGAATAAATAACCTGACAATACTAATCCTAATGTAGTGCCTATAGATATGCCTGAAAGAATTTGTGGTGAATATCTATATGCCGATTGTAATATTCTATAATCTGTATTAATTAAATCATTAATTTTATCATTTAATTGTGATTGTAATATATCTTCATTTGCTATATCCATTTCTATACTGTCCACCTGACCCTGTGCTATATCAACTTGTTCTAATAATTCATTAACTTCTTTTTGAAATCTCATGGTGCCTCTTAATTGTCCTTCTCTCCCTAATGATTTTAATACTCCTTGTGAAGTAGAATATGATTGTAAAACAAATTCTTTTCTTGTTAATTCTCTAGTTGTTTGTTGTAATGTTTGTATATTATCTTCTAATCTTTGATTTAATGTAGTTAATCTATTTTCTAATGAATCTAATAATATTCTTTCTTCATTTAATATTGTTTCTACAGTATTTCTTTCTCTGATTCTTGCTACTGAGAAAGCGAAGAAACCTCCTACGGCACCGCCGAAAGCAGGTAATAAATCTCTGAATTGATTTCTAAATCCTGAATATAGATTCTGATTATCATTAAAATATTGTTCATATCTTTCTACTGCTTCAGGAGGAGTTAATACAGATATATCTTCACCTGATACTGGATCGATAGGTTGTGTTTGTCCAGGGACTATAGGAGCACTATCTATATTTTCAAGTGGTTCAGATAATAAATCTATATCTTCTTGCGGTATATCAGTTTGTAAATCTTCAGGGACCTCAGGTCCGTAATCAGGTGTCTCAGGGAGACTGTATCGGCCTTGTTCTATGAAAGCATTAATCTGTTCATCAGTAGGTATAATACTATAATCATTCACAGCGTCTAACTGAGATACAAATGCTAGTTGTCCGTCGATGACCTGTATTGCTTCATTATTATATCTATGACCTCCTGCCTCCAGATACATGTTTGAATTTCTTAAAAAATCATATTGTATTTGAGATAGTTGAGAAGGTCTGCCGTTATTTGCTTGTCTATAATCTCTCTCCCTTGTTGCATCACTAACTAAATTTTGTAAAGATTGTGATATTGCCATGTCGCCTGGGTCTTCATCATTTAAATGGACTAAATCTCCTAAATGATTTAAGAAATCACCTGGTTCATAGTCGTCTCTGAGAAAATACTGGACTAATGCTGAATTAACATCATGTTCTTGTTGATTTGTTAATAATCTCTGACCCTGTGCTCTCGGTTCTTGTGGATTAAATCTTGCTATATCTTCAGCAGGAGGGACAAGCATTTGTCCGTTGTTTACATGATAATATGCTGTGCCGTCATCAGTAAATAAAATAGGTTGTCCTATATATCTATATGTTTGTTGTCTTTGTCTCATATAATCATATTGTTCTTGTGTTAATCCTTGTGGTAATCCATTATTTTCTTGTCTATAATTATATTCAAAATCTACATCGACAAAATACTGAAATAAAATCTCTTGTATATTTTCTACATTAGATAACCCTTCTATCTGTTGAATATTATGAGTATATCTTAATTTATCTGCTTCAGTGCCTCCGCCATTTAAATAATTCATGGTTATTTGTGAGATTTGTATTCTCTGGTCTTGTGTTAAATATCTGCCTAATGCAGTTGCCTCTTCAGGAGTAGTAGGTTCGATATAAATATATGATAATACTTCTTCTCGGTCGTCGGCCTGTTGTCTCTGTTCTCTTGTGAGAGGGTCAAATTCTATTGCTTGTGGGAGATATATTTTAGTAGGGTGGTCATCTACATCATGGACTCTCCTATCATAATAAAATAATCCTTCAGAATCACTATTAATAACTAAATCATATATTCTTATATCGTTATTATCTAAATATGCTAATTGGTTTGGTGCTAAATTAGAAGAGGAACCGTGAGTTGCTCTATATTCATGCTCAGTTTCAGCAGACTGGACAATCCTATCTATTCTTTCTTCAGTATATCCTAGTTCTTGTAATGAAGTTCTCATAGTATTAATATTTTCATTTGTGCTATGTTCTCCATAATAAGTATTTAATACATTATCTAATGCTCCTGATTGTTCTTGTTCTGTTGCTGTGGTTCTTGCTTGTATTTCAGATATAGTATTAGTATCTGATAGACCTGATTGGAGGTGTTCAGGTAAATCTAATACATCATATTCTTCGTCAGACATTATATATATATTTAATATTTATTTTTTTTTTATTATACTAATATATAAATGTTGTTAAACTTTTCATTCACGGGAGAAAACTCTACAGGAGCACAAGCATTCACATTAATTCAGGAGTATAAGTTTAAGACTTGTTTATTAAAAGATATTAAATATACAATAGCAGGAGAAGATTTATTTGAGGTGATACAAAATGGGACTGCTAATGACGGACAATCTGGTATATCTGGTAATGGTGCGACTATCTCTTCACCTCTCGCTGTAAAAATGGATTTTTTAGATAGTAAAGATTGTGTTACATATTCTTTAAAGGACGGATCCGGAGCAGGTCAAACTGTTTCTACAGTAGATAATATAACAGGTTTAATCCCTTTCGGTAATGCGAGAAGTAATAACAGTGCTGTATCGGATCAAGCGAGTATGTCTCATTCATATCCATATACATTAATTAAAAATAGACCTCAGACATGGTCGGTGGGTAAAGTTTTAACATTCTCATTATATTATAGAGACGTCCGCACTGATGGACTCGTTAAACAGTGGGCATTAATGAGTAGTCTCACAGACGCTTTTAATGATATGTGTTCTATCGATATAACGCTTGAATTAATTTAATAATATATATAAATATATATAATGGAAGGAGTTGAAAGCGAAGAAGAAGGAAAAGAATATTTAGATAAGTCATATATGAAGAAAAATAAATATCTCTGTAATTATTGTTCTTACAGAGCAGCAGTGCCGAGTAAAAATAATCAGTATTGTTCAGAAATGTGCCGTCTAATGCATTTATGTATCTCGAAACAAATAGAATTACAAGATATTGCTAAATTAATTAAAGTAAGTAAAATAGATTTAATAGATATTATATTAACTCTAAAATGTCAGAAAATACAACCTGCGGACCTTCATAAGATATGTAATAAACCTTATGAATATAAACAATTAGGATTAAAAATCACACACAATCATAATGATAATAAATTAAACTTTGATTAATATTTCTATCTCACTTCTTTGATTTTATTTTTTTATGTATTTTTATTTTCTTATAATTCTAAATAAAAAATAATAAAAAAAAATAAATAATCTATGTTATAAAATAAAATGTCTAATCTTAATGCTAATTCTGTATTCGAAGAGATTGTTCGTGGTGTAATGGTAAGTGCTGTATTCAGAGGTGTATTTCAGCGAAAAGCAGTCTTCAGCATGGGGACTGTAAATGAAGGAGTTAGATATGCTGGTGCGGGTCTCGTATATCGTGTCGCACAACCTGTCATCAGTGGTGCTGTCCCTCAGTTAGGTGGACTTCTCCCTGCTCCTAAATAATTATTTTTTTATAATATATATATATATATATATGACTGAGTTAATACAGTTTGATTTTGTAGATATACCTGAGAATCCTTCTATCGTTCTCGCAGGCCGAAGGCGAGCAGGTAAAGGTATATTATGTAAAGATTTATCATATAAACATTTTAGAGTAGGTAAAAATAAAGTAAAGAATGTATTTTTATTTAGTCCTACAAGTGAGATTGCCCAGAATGGTTTTGAATTTGTCCCTTATGAATATAGATATTCAGATATAGACGTGGATATTGTAGAAAGAATCATGAAGAGACAAGAATATCTTATCAGACAAAATCCTAAAGGTAATCATAAAATATTAATAATTATAGATGATATCATTGCTTCTAATGACGCGAGACAACAAAGGATCCTGGATAAATTATTTATATGTGCGAGACATTATCAGATATCATTAATAGTTTGTTATCAGTATATTAAAAAAGATTTCTCCCCTGTTCAGAGAGATAATGTAGACATAATTTTTACATTTCAACAAAGTAATTATGATAATAAAGATGCACTGAATAGACAATATTTATCTATTAATGATGATAAAAAAAAAGGATTAGATTTAATAAATAAATATGCTGTAGGTTTTCAATCTCTTGTTATAGTTAATACTATTAATTCAGATAAATATGAAGATTTTTGTTATTATTATCAGGCAGACATGATAGATAAGAAATTTAAATTAGGGAGTGAGTATGAGTTAGATTAAAGAATAAGTCCGCCATATCTTTCTTCATATTTTTTAATAGTTTCATGTAGTTTTTCATTTTCTTTTTCTATTCTTATTATTCTATCACAATTTTCTTCTCTAATGTTTTCAAGATTAGATATGTCTTTTTCTAGTTCTTCATTTTCTTTTTTAAGTTTATCATATCTATCACCTATTTCTGTTAAATTATCTAGTCCTGCTTTCATATTAAGAATCATAGTTTTTTTAAGGACTTCATTTTCTTTTTTTAGTTGTATGTTTTCATCTTGTTCGTCTTTCATCATACTAATACATTCATTTAAATCAGATACTTGTTCTCTTAGTTCAGATTTATCTTCTTCTAAAATCTGATTAGTATATTCTAATTGTTCTAATTTCTCTTGATAATCTTTAGGAGCACCTTGGCATACAAGTTCTTTCATATATTCTCCTTTGAGTTTTTTGTATGCTTCATATAGTTCTTTTTTGTTCATTTTACTTGCCATTCT
>Ga0181380_1000920_pt1 | contig 13060 bp, 9 predicted proteins | sample 3SPOviralmetaG_FD_130116 | JGI IMG/M metagenome (GOLD analysis project Ga0181380, IMG submission 130116) | Marine viral communities from the oligotrophic San Pedro Time Series (SPOT) site, San Pedro Channel, CA, USA - 3 SPOT_SRF_2009-08-19 | ecosystem: Environmental > Aquatic > Marine > Strait... | reverse complement strand
GCTGAAGATGCTTGAGTAGTTGCAGTATTCTTATGTGTAATCGTGGTTGCTAAGGCCGCCTCCGCAGCTGTCTGAGCAGCTTGTGCAGAAGTAACAGACCCAGTTATTGAGTTGGCAGATGTTTCTGAAGCTGTGGCACTATTTGCTGAGGCTGTAGCTGATGCAGCGGCTGCATCTTCAGATACTTTAGCTGCGTTTTTGGATGCTGTTGCTTCGTTTGTAAGAGATGTAACAGACGAAACGTCATTAGGTGTGACACCACCGTCTTTAAAGAATGATGACATGTTTTTAATACTCCAGATTTAAAGATTGAGCTGGTCGCATAACTTGTAGGTTTCCAACTAGTTCTGCGTCAGTTGCTTGCTCCTGTATCTCCATAAAGAACTGTTGATACTTCCCTTCATATAACTGCGACCTCTCATCCAAGAAATAATCTCCAGCGTATACCAAAGCTCCATAGATTATTAAGTCTGAAGCTATTTTTGCTAAGATGTTTTCATCACTATCAGCAGACATCGTGTCAAAAGTTTTATAGTAGTTTAAACTGACAACTCCACTTGCTGGCTCTGGATACAAAAGAATATCGGCTCCCACCCGTGTAAAGTGATCTGGTAAACCAGCAACTGTTGCAATCTTAAAATCCAGCATTTCTCGATGGGATATTCTCGTCATAGCTTTTGATGAATGAGATATCTCTATAAGCTCTAAGAAATCAGTTGGTAAAATAATCTTAGCAGTCTGAGTGGTTAACGAAAGATTATAGATAGCTTCCATCGATGGTATTCTTAAATTCCTTTGGATGCGTTGGATTGATTGTTCGATAAACGTGTCAGCTAAGGTATTTGTAAGATCAGACCTATTTAAGAGAGCGATCATGTGTGATCTAAGATTTCCAAGGTTCATTGGGAGATCCTTTTTGTAAGGTTATACTTTTTTATTCGTGGTAATAAATGCGTCCAAATGCTGATCACGTAGTCTTTTCAAGATGGCTTTAGGGTCTTCTTTCATCATGTCGAAACCCTCTTTAAGCCACTGTTCGTGAACAATAACAGGCACGGAGGCAACACGCATAAAATCGCCTTCACGTTGACCCAGACTGTCAGCTTTAATTTTCTTAAGATTGCTTACAAAGTCGTCAGGTATTTCCTGAGCTTTACCAATAGTAAATTGGATATCTTTGTCATGCTTCTCTTCTTCTATCCAGTTTTTGACACCAGATAGGTTTAATTTCTTTCTTAACATTTTTGCTCCTTAGTATTTTATGATGATTTGGCAAGGTGCATAGAGGTATAAGGAGAGCAACAATTCCCTCGTCCGCTCCCTGCCAAACCAATTAGTTATGACTTATGAAAGGCCAGTAATCATACCGCCATCAGCGAAGTTCATATGCTTCAAAGATTTTTCCATAAGAACCATGTGAGTATCCGCATCACCAGATTTAGCTAATAGCTCTCTGGATGCTTCTCTTAAAGTAGCCTCTCTCCACATAGACATGTCTAGTAAAAGAGCATGTGTAGACAGAAGATGTCTGTTAAGAACCACGCGGTATGTACCGAAGCTTGTAATCAACACATCAATTGAATTAGTCAATGTTGTGCTTTGATCAAAGTTACGGTTTCTACCTGATGCAGAAGCGAAAGCTGACACTATTAACGAGTCGGCGGGTTTAATCATAAGGCAATCCGCACTACTACCGTTTGTGTAGATTGTTTGCATGATTGTATTCAACTTCGCTTCAGTAAGCGGATCGGTACTTCCTGATCCTGCGTCTAAACTTGTACTGATCATTGCAGTAGCACTAGCCATTTCTCTTGCGGTAGAAGCATTTCCTGCGACTGCTGCATTGGCATGTCCAACAAAAGCAAACTCTAAATCAAGTGCAAGCTCTTTCAAACGTTTGGCTAACTGGTAACTCGTCTCCTTACTACGACCGTAAGTAGACACCGCGTCTCCAGTTCCTGATACAGCAAAAGTTTTTGCGAGTATCTGAGTATTGTTTGAACGCATAACAGTTGGGCTGGCAGTATCAGAAGTATGATTTGCTCCCTCAACATGCTTATTATCGCCAGCTGACGCAAGTGAATCTTCCTGCCACTGAAATACTCTAGCAGATATTTTCTCGTTTTTGATCGCGCTACTGAAAGGCCGATCTGTTGGCGATAGGTTAGAGATTATGTCACTGACATTCTCTTTTTGGCCTATCATTTCATATGTTTTCAGGGTTGCCATTTATTTGTTTTCCTTATTTTAAATGGGTTTCAGTTTAGGATTACTACTCATCCCAACCAGCCATAATTGCAGCTGCAACAGCATCTAAATCGTCACCTTGTCCACCACCATGACTACGCATGTTCTTGAGTGCATCAGCACGTTTATCCACACGTTCATCATTTTTGTTTGGAGGTGCTTTCTTTGACCGTAAAACCCTTGTTGGGGCTTTAGCTTTTTTAACGACAGCCGTCTTCTTACTCTGGTCATACAATCGAGCTTTGTTAATCAACTTAATGACATCAGGGTTTGTGTATGAGTTTACTGCTTCAATAGGCATTCCAGACGAAACAGCGTAATTACGAATGTCATCGTAAAGTGCATTGTTCCAATCTGGTAAATCGTTCCGCAACACTTTTAAGCACTCTTGTGCCTCTTGTTGTTGCTTCGCTTGCTGTTCTTTTGACAGTTCATTGAAGAAGGTATCGGCTTCCGCTTTAACAAAGTCTAGGTCGTCTGAAGCTTCCTTAGCTTCTTTCCTAAGCTGGGCAAAATCTTTTGCTTCCATTGTTTGAGACGCGATAAGCATATCGACCTCTTTAAATGGTTTAGCTTTTGCTTCAGCTCTTTCGACAAGTTTTTGAAGTTGCGCTGCTGCTCGGTTGGTTTGGTCAGAAGCTTCCTTCTGAAGAGCAGCTGTTTTTTGACTTTTGACTGTCAGACTTTTTTCTTGACCCCATAATCTTTTGAGATCCTTTACAGATACCTGATGCTCTTCGTCACCAACATTGATTTCAACCATTGAGTCATCAGTAACCGTTATCGTTTCTTCTGTCTCTTCTGGTTCTTCAGTGTCAGCTTCTTGAGCTTCTACTTCAGGGTCTGCTTCAGATCCATCGTCTTCTGGTTCTGCCTGAGTGTCATTTTCATCAACAGGAGTTTCGTCAACTGCCTCCTCTGATGTCGCCTTCCTATCTGGTTCTGATGGCTGGGGATCAGCGTCTTCCCATTTATCTAGTAAAGCTGCTGCCACATCACTGTTATCTTGAAAATAACCTTGATCATTAGTGTGGCTTTCGATGTAATTTGGATTTTGCTCGTTCATTATGGAGCCTCCTCGTTAGTCATCGGACGGGTGTCGTCAGATGTGGTTAGTTCTTCATTTTTTTCGATGATTTGGTCTTTAACTACTACAGCTTGTTTCAGTGTATTAATGACGTCGACAAGTGACCTGTAATGCCTATGAGATATTTCCCTTTTATCCACATCGATGGGATCTGAGTTACAGAAATTCTGATAGTGTTGTTGTGCTAAGGATTCGACGGTTCTCTTTAAAGCCTCGCTTTGCAATAAAACTTCCGCATCCTCACCAGCAACAATTAGCTGCTCTTCTTTATTCAATTTGCTCTCCTTTATTTTGCTTACCCATTGGGTGAAGCGATTACGCGGACATTCTCGTCATCCGCTTTCTCTGCCAACTTAAGTTCAGCGGCATCAATTAATTTCTTATGGTTAAATCTTGCTTCATCGAGATCGACTTGATCACTTGCAATTGCGTGTAAGTTAGCAGCCTTCTCTTGATCCATTGCTTGTTTAGTCTGATCATTCTGAGCCTGTAGTTGAAGCTTAGATTCAGCAACTTGTGTCTGCCGTTCCTGTACTTCAATTTGTTTCTTGAGCAACTCAATGTTTAACTCCTGCATTGGATCAGGTTGTTCTTGTGGTAGCTGCTCAGGTGGTGTCAGATATTCGGCTGCATTAGGAATACCAGTCATATCCATGACTTGCGTCATTAGTTTATGCTGGTTCTCTATTGTGTACATCTTTGATAACTGTGGATCAGACTTAAACAGCTGATGCATAGCCAAGAACTTCTGACTTTCACGTTCTCTCGCCTGATACCCAAGGTGTAATTCTATAGCTACATCACGTTTGTCAGCCCAGCTTGATGGGTCTACTCGAACGTATTCTCCAGACAAGTCTACTATCTTTTCTTGTGTCTCATTCTCTATAACCAGCTGGTACACTAGTTGATACAAAGGTTTTACAAATTGAGTAGCAAAGTTTCTGGCTATAATCTTACTACGTTCTTGAGACATAGTGTTAAGCTGCTCAACCATACTTGCTGAGTTTTGCTTACTTACAGCATCTTTGTTTAAACCAGAGGATAATTTTGATACGCCTGTTACCTCTTCTTTGTCCTCATCGAGCAAACCAATTAACTGAAATACGTGTGGATTAAGTGGAGCTTGGGGTAGGGGGCTGATCGCATCTGGACGTGTTACGTTTACAAGACCACCAACTCTACTGTCCAAGATCTCTTTTGGATTAGGTAGGCTGCCTTTCATTATTTGGTAGCGTGGTGAATTTGTTAAGACAGCATGGTCTAAGATTGACCGTGTAAGAACTGTACGTGCATTCTGGGTTGGTACAACTTTGTGAGCGTAGTTGTTACCCATCAGAGTGTGTGGAATTGGAAGAGGGCAGAAAATTATAAACGGCAGTCTGCTTACTTCTTCTTTCTCTAGGATTGCATTGCCAGCTTTTAGTACCCGATACAATTTGGCTATACCTGATGCATCGATGTCTAACTTGACGTAGCTTTCGTATACTAAAACACGTTTCACTTGGTCTTGGTAATGATCTTCGCTCCAACTAATGCCGCTGTCGATGTTACCTTGTCGAGCCATAAACTCAGGATCGAGTTCTAGATCTACATCTTTATGGTCACCCATCTTTTTAAGAACTTTTTCTGGGTAACCCATTAGCCTTAATTCAGACAATGTTTTATGTGTTCTGTGAGCTACAAAGTTGCAGTCTTCTAAGTTTTTAGCTGCCTGTTCTACAATAAATTCTTCTGGAGCTACGTTCTCAATCGTAACTTGACTTGTATCTCTGGAGACAGTGATTGAACCGCTGATTAAACCAAGTTCATCTTCTTCTGTCTCGCCTAATTCAACGCCTTCTTCACCTAAAACAATGTCTAGTTGATCTTGAGTTAAATCTTCAAAGAATTGTTTCTGTAAGTCTTCTTTCTCTTCCCAGAAAACTTTACAAACACCAAGCCTAGCAACTAGTCCATCGTGGATTACATCAGACATTATAGACTGAGCGTTGTTTTGTCTGTTAACTACATAATCTGTGTATTCTGTACACATGGCAGCAAGCTTCACGTCTTCAGCATTCTGAGGTGCAAACTTTACTGTTTTAGATCCAGCAGAAAAAGTCTCTAGCAATCTTGATTTTAAACTTTCTACAGCGTCATACACATCCATAGACACATAGCTGGAATTACCGTCGTGCGTTCTTCTTGGAAGAGTGCCGTTGTAATAGTCGACAACTTGTTTCCTTTCACGACTAAGCTGAGATCCATAATAGCCGATACTTTTACGAATTTGCTCGTCAATTATGTTTACAATCTCTGCGTCACTTACAGGTTTGTAGTCTTTTTTATTTGCCATTTTTATACCATTTCAATGTAAAAATCATCTGTTGATTCAACAGCTTTCCAACTGCTCTGATGTTGGTGGTTAGCGATTGCTAGAGCCATCACACAGTCATCTTTAGAGCCAGCTTCTGCTTGCATGGCTCCAGTCTCTGTTGTGATGTATGTCAGCATCTCTCTTATCGTTGTCTTATCGTTTATTTTTAACTCACCTAAACGAACACTTGCTCTAAGCTGATCTATGATAAGAGGTTTAGTTTTAGCAGTCGTAGTAAAACCTAATTTAACAGTTTCTTTATCGGTCAACTTATCCACGACTACATCAGTAAAGAAGTTAGGATAATTCATGTCCTTACCCAAGCGCGTACATGTAAGAATACCATGGGAGTTATTTTCTACGCAGATAAAAGCTTCATTGTAGTACATGCCAAGTGCATACAATATGTCAGCGTAATAATCTGGATGTACTAGACCTCTAAACTGAGCCACTTGTCTTTTCTTTGAGTCCAAGACAATAGCAACAGAATAGTCGCCACCGCGTACACCCATCGCAACATCAGCACCTATCGTGTAGATCTCGCCATCATCATGGGTTCTGTAGGTGTAAAGTTCACCTCTTGCATCTTCTACAAACTCACCGTTTTCTAAAGACATTCTAGATTTGATGTCGCCAGTAGTATCTAACATTTGCACTAAGGTCTCAGGATTAAACACGGGTCTACCTGTTGTTAGAAAGCTTTCGTCAGCTGTCGCAGGATACTCTTGTCGAAATAAGTCTATGCCATTCTGAGCTATTTTTCTTCTTCTGAAAACTAACTGAGCATCATCGAGGTCATATTCTTTTGCGAGGTCTTCTTCATCAGGTGTTCTCTCAAACTGATCTGGAACTTTTTCTCTATAAGTAGGATCAGTAAACCAAGGTAAGAATACAGGAACATATCCATTTGATCCATCACAAGCACCGATCCAAAGATCTCTGAATACACCAGTGATACCGTTAGCTGTAGACTCTATAAATATCGCTGTTCCTTTTTCATTTGGAATAGCTTGAGTCAGTGAGTTCCAGTTCTCCAGAGCTGTAGTCTTGTTCCAGAATGCTAGCTCTGATGCGTGTAAGTGAGATAGAGTTTCTCCTCTTCCAATCGCTTCTCCACCAGCTGTAGCCACAACAAAACTGCTATCCAGTTGGTTAAAAGACAACTCTCTTCTTGAGGAATACTTCGATACTGGCTTAAGTAATTCTGGGCAGTTTTCGTGGTAACGCTTAGTCATATCAAACAATGCTCTAGTGCTGTCTGAATGATGTGTAACGACCATTGCTTTTTTAGCTTTGTGTTGGGAGACAGCCCAGTAAAGATACCCACCAACCATGGTTGAGAGGCCTTGCTGTCTGGCTTTTAGTATGATCACGCGCACTTTACCGTCAGTCTCTAGCTGGTCACTTATAGCTTTGTTAAGTATTTGCTGGGCGTTGTTTAACTGGAGTTTTTTTATCTCGCCTGTTTTGGTGCGGATCTTTAATGCACTCTTAGCGTAAAACTCAAAATCATTAAGAAGTCTCTTCCTCACTTCCAGTAGTTTCTTGTCCATTTTGCTCTTCTTCCTCATCAGTTATCAGTTGAGCTAAGAACTCTTCTGCTTTTCCAATGGTTACCGTTGCTGCTGATGCTGGCTTTGATTTTGTAAAGTCTAAAACCAGTCGTGCAGCTGCGAGACGTTCTCGTGTTTCACCTTGTAGACGCATAATTTCTACAGCTGTCTCTAAAGCTTCTTTACTAAATTTATCTGGCTCTATTCCTGCATCTTTAAACATTTTTTGGGCTACCTTCTTCGCTTCTAGTTTGGCGGTTTTACGCAGAGGTGCTATTGTCTCTTTTGTGAAACCATCTGGAACACCCTTCGGACGTCCACCATTCTTTCTAGGTTTTGTACTCCAAGATTTCCTAAGCGCACGACCTTCTGGAGTTTTTGCTAACTCAGTAAAGTAATGTACTTTAGGTTTTCTCTGTGGGTGGGTTTTTTCTTTGGGCGGTGCTTTTGCTCGTGCCTTGCGTATCAAGCTGATAACATACCCATCTCAGGACTTAATGCACCTTGTGGTATCTGCATTGTTTTCTGCTGTTCCTCTTCATCTTTACCAGCTGCAAGTGTTGCAAGGGCAATAGCAACAAGAGTTGCCAAAGGATGACCAAAGAATTTCACTGGTGAACCGTCTTTTTGGTTAAAGAACTTTTGAATTAATTTAGTTGTTTTAGGCATAGTTGATTTTGCCAGTTTTGGGTTCAGCATGTAGACCCAGATAGGATCAGCTGCAAACTCAGCTAGGTTGTGCATATAGCCCATTACGAAATCACTTATTTCTTCGCCTACGAATTTAGATGCTTTACGTTGCTGTTCTTTGTAACCATCAGATGTTCTCCAACGTTTTAAACTTTCTGGAGTTAATTCTACGTCTGGTTGGTTTTCTGTAACCAGTTGAAGCATCGCTGTATCAAAGTTTTTCATGCCAGTAGCGTACATCTCTCGAATAGGACGAACTGCGTAGGTTTCCGAAGGGTTAGCTTCTTGGTAAATATCAATATTTGTTTGAAGGTTCATAATTTCATCAATAACGGCATCACCTTTGTCATCCATAATGTGGTTAAATAGATGTTCTCTAAAAGTACCGTGTCTAACAAAATTCATTTTACCATTAAGTGGGTTTTTAACTTCTTTAAAAGTTCTTAACTCGCGGTTTAAAACTTGGTTTTCTAACCCGTGTGCTATTTCATGGAACAAGATAACCAACTCTTCAATCGGTATAACTTTTGTGCCATCTTCTTTAACTGTACCTTGTCTTAAGGCTACAACTTGTCCACCAGTTCCTGTTGAGTTCCCTCTGTAGAAACCCATTGGAACATCTGCATCTTCATTAACTCTTTTTTTACCAGTCTTCTTCATAGCGTCCGAAATTGCTCCAACAGAAGAAACACCACGGTACACTATGTTTAAAGCGTCCATTAAATTGTAAGCGTCACCAATTTCTATGCCGTTCTCATAACGACCGCCTTCTTTACCTATAAGCATAAGAGACTGAGCATCCCGAACAAACGGTTTTGCTTGGGTAACGTCGATAGGGTTAGTTGGTGCTAACTTTTTGGTAGGCTGTGGAAGAACTCTGGGAGATCCGCTAGTTGCTCCGCGTCCATCTCCTTCAGAGGAGGGAGATCTTGCAATGCTAGCCAAAGCTCCTGCGTTGGGGCTGATCCTAGTAGACTCATTAATTCCATCCCGTTGTCTGGATGCGTTATCTTCCCAAGCGGCTGGGCTAATACCCCCTGCTGTTTCATAAATTCTACTCCTAGTTTCTTCTAAGCTTATACCACCTAGTTCATAATCTTTCCAGATGTTTTCTATTGCTTCGACGTTTGCTTTCTGACCTTTAAATGCTGGTGAGAATAATCCTCTGACTGCTTCCCACGTAATCGATTGTAATTCCCTTGGTAATAGACCAAGTTCTTCAGCTGCCCTGACATAGGCTTCATGGTAAACACCATAAGAACCAAAGACACCAATACTCTTGCTTGTTCCTGCGTCTTTAAAGTTTTGTAATACAGCTTTGCTTTTTCCAGACAGTGGTTGGAGTAATGCAGCGGCAACAGCATGTGTATCAATAGTTGTATCTTTGGCTGTAGCCATAGGATCTAAGATGTTATTGTAGAAAGATCTTACTTTGTGTTTTTCTCCAAGCTGTCTGTCAATATTCTCTCTGCTAGAATCTAATAGTATTTCTATACCTTTTCTTATGTCTCTAAAACTATTCCAACCTGTGCCAGCTACGTTACCACGCGAAGTTAAAACAAGATCTCCAAAACCACCTTCTGGAGTTATAACTCTGTGGCCTTTTTTATCGTTATAAGCTTCATCATAAAACCGAAGCCAATATGCTTTCAATGCTGTGGGTAGTTCAGCATAAGATTTACCGTCAAGTTGTTCGAAAGCTGCCTCGTAAGCAGTCATGGCTGCCGCACTTGTTTTCTTCTTAGGATCATTCATCCAAAGCAACATTGCATTTTTCATTTTGTCATCGAAAACAACTTGAGGTTGATTAGACCCAGTTTGTGCAGCATTCATTTGTGTTGTGTGTATATCAATTACTCTGTGACCTAGTTCTTGGTTCATATACCAGTCTTTTTGAGGACTTAAGGCAGCGTAAACTCCAGCTGCTGCATGTTCTGGTATATTATAGTCTACTGCTATATTCCGAGTGATTGTGTTAGCTCCAACATACCATTGCTTTGCACGTTCTCTAAATACAGGTGAGACACCGTTGTGTAAGGCAATTAAATTGTCTTTTGCATGGGTAACAAAATCTTCTAAGTATCCAGCATCATCTTTTGCATTGGAAATTATACCTGAGTAAACAGACTTGTCTTGTAGGTTTGTTGAAATCTTATTTAAGACAACAGGATCTGACTTTATGATATCAAGGCTAATTTGACGGTCTGTGTTAAAACTATCTGCTTGTTTCTTAGCACCCTCTGTTCTCGAAGGAGATACACGCATTGGATTATTCTGGAAGCTAACTTCTTCAATAGGAACTAAAATATTTTTTGATGTGCTTTCGTCTATTTCAGAAACATTATCAACTTGCTGTGCGTTTTGCTGTTGTTCTACTCTTTGAATGTAAGGCATTAAGTATTCTGCGATTAGCTCTTGTCTTACGCCATCGCGTTCTGCTTTGGCTGCTATTTCAAGAGCGGTATTTACTCTGTCTCCTCTACCAAGGTTCATACCTAACTGTTCCATAGCACCTAAGAGTTTTGCTTTCTCGATGATGTCTACTTCGGAAACAGGAAGTGCTTTAGCCGTGGTTTTTAACTTAGTAAGAAAAGCTAAGTTCTCATCTTTACCCATTTGCTGGCGAGTGCTTAAGGTAGGAGTTGTCGGGGTAGTATCTTCAGCAACAGGTATTGCTGTGCTATCTATTGTTTGATCAGAGTTTTGATCCATCACACCTTTTACAGCACTTAAAAAATTCTGGTATTCCTGAGTACCGTTTTTACCAATCCGACCACCACTTCTACGTTTTGCTTTATACTCAGCTGCAATTTCTGTGTATTCTGGAAACTGCTGTAAAGTGAGATCAATTGCTTTATCAATAACTGCTGTTGCTTGATCAAAACCTTCTGGGGTTGAACCTAAAATAGGCTCGTATTTACCATTTATTATTTGAGCTAAACCTAATCTAGACCACATCATTCCTGCTGGTGATATGTTATGGTTTTCATCTCCTACTGTACCAAAATCTGGTGGAAACTTTTTGTCATATAAATTTTCAGAGTTCGCTCTATCTTGACGTAGTTGTTGTGCTTTTTCCAAGGCTGTTGAAGCTTTATTTAACCTATCAGCATTGTCTTTGTTTTCTTTAGTACGTCGATCAAGTTCTTGCTGAATGCGTAGGTCAACTTTACCTGTAGGCTCTGGAAATCCTTCACCATCAATGTTGGCTTCAATGAATTTTTGTAGTCTTGAGCGATTACCTGTAGCTTTATCGATCATCTTACCACCGAGCCAAATTGAACCTTGTAGAGGTAGAAGTTGAGGGCTGGTAATGGCAACAGCACCTGTCGCAGCCATTTGCAGACTTTTGTTTAACTGAGAAGAAGTCGAGTATCCGCTTGGATTTGAAAAAGGACTAGCATAATCAGTCCACCGAGTTACACCGCCTCGTAAACCTTTATTGTGTACAGAAGAAATTACCTCTGCTTCTTTTATTAGATTAACAAGTCTTTCTCCATTAACATTGTTATCTGCGTCAGACATTCGTCTGATTGCATCTAACTGAGCGTTTGTAACTCCTGATTTTGCTTTGTTTTTTGCCAGTTTAATACCAGCAGCTGTTTTTGCTATATCCAAGTGGTCTTCAGCGACACCATTTGCAACATCAAAAGCTAACTGTTGTTCACTCGTTTTAAATATTGGTTTTAAAACTTTTACTTCTGCGTTTATTTCGTCGGCTATTTGTCTGTGAGCATTACTCATTATCTGTACTGCACCATTATCTGAAGTAGTGTCTACATCTTTTGGATCAGCTTTAATTCCATCTTTAGCGACAAAACCACTATCAGCTATCCTTTGAAATCTTAAAGCTGCCATAACATTAGCTGGGTTTTGAACACCGTTAGCCTTGAGAAACATTTCTTTTGTTTTAGGATTAAAGTATTTTTTAAGAGGTGCTGGAGCGATGTCTATTGCAGTTGTAATTGCAGCAGCATTGGTTCCACCAAGTAGAAAAGACTCTAGTGTTCTATCGATTACATCATCGGAAGTATATTCGTTACCAGACAATGCCCCAGCTGCCATGATGTTCCAATCTTGAAACGTCTCAGTAGTACCTTCAGCAACCGTTTTCTTTAAACCAGTTTTAGCAGCTGCACCCATGCCCTGTGATTTTAAGAATTGTTTGAAAACAGCTTCGGCAGCGTCTTCTTTACCCTCTTTCATTAACTTTTCGATAATCTCTTGTGTAGCCAGTTTGCTTACACCAGTGCTTTTAAATACTTTACTAGCACCAAACATATCTAAGAGACCATTAACTGTTCCAACACCAGTGGTTAAAGCAGAACTATAATTGTCTTTTCCTTGTGCGTCTTCAATCTCCATTACTGTTTCACCAGTGTTGAGCAATGTAGATCCAACAAAAGTAGTACCAGCCAAGATAGCAGCCAAAGGTGTAGAAAAGAACGCTGCGAGAGTTGCGGCTCCACCACCTATTAAAGCTGCACCACCTGATGCGGCATTCTCTACTGATTTTTCAGCAAGCCAACCTAATCCACCACCTAAGCCTTGTTCATCATAAGTGTCTCTTAAGCTTTTTCTGTATTTTGGTTGGTAGTTACCTTCTTCTATGTCTTTAACTTGTTGCTGATATCCTGCTTCAGACCAATCTCTAACACCTTGAAAACCAGCTAACTTACCAAAAGCGTCAGTTCCTTTGTAAAACATTTGTTGGGCTTTATCGACACCATAGCCAAATGAACCTTGTTGGTTCGGGTTGTGTCGTGTCGGATCATTCCAAGGTGCGCTAGTGTTTGCAATTGCTTTAGCTATGTTTCCAGCCGCTTGATTATTACCATCTGCTTGGGCGTTTTTAAATGCTTGGATCAAATCCTCTTTACTAGTACGACCTAGTGAAAATGCATCAGCCATAAGTTTACCGCCTTGTATGTTATTGATTTATTTAAGAAAAATTAAAAAAGACCAGGGCTTTTATTGAGTGTCTGATTCTTCAATATATTGGGAAATATCATTTTTAGTTTGGTCATCTAAACCATCTGTCCAACTACCACCGATTTCTTGCGTGTACCTACCAGTGGCAGCAGCGTCATTGTCACCTGTACCTTGACGTAAGATTACCCCTTGGCT
>Ga0181380_1000916_pt1 | contig 13099 bp, 21 predicted proteins | sample 3SPOviralmetaG_FD_130116 | JGI IMG/M metagenome (GOLD analysis project Ga0181380, IMG submission 130116) | Marine viral communities from the oligotrophic San Pedro Time Series (SPOT) site, San Pedro Channel, CA, USA - 3 SPOT_SRF_2009-08-19 | ecosystem: Environmental > Aquatic > Marine > Strait... | reverse complement strand
TGGTGACGGTACGGGTACAGGGATTAAAGACCAAGTAACTGGCGCTAACGGAGCGACTGTATCTGCTAACCCAGCTGCATTCACTTTAGCTAACGCTGTAGAGCAAGCTTTAAATATCTTTGATGCAGTTAATGAAGCATCTAAAGATAGAGATGATTTAATTATGATCATGTCTCCAGCTAACTTCAACACTTTAAGAAGAGCATTAGTTGCACAAAACTACTACCACTATGATCAAGGCGATGGTCGTTCATTCGAATTACCAGGTGCTAATATCACTGTAGTAAAAACTTCAGGACTTGTAGGTTCTGATTACGTTGCAGCTGGACCTTCTTCAATGATTGTTGCGGGTACAGGCCTTGAGGACGATGCATCAACTGTACAGTTCTTCTTTGACAAAGGACAAGATGTTGTGAAATTCATCGCTAAGTGGAGACTTGGTGTTGCAGTATCACAAGTTGACCAATTCGGTACAAACGGATTAGCCTAAATAAACTTACCAGAGTCATTTCGGTGGCTCTGGTTTAACTAACTTAAAAAAAACTATATAACTATGTCGTGTAATATAACAGCAGGATTCACACTAGATTGTTCGGACTCCAACGGAGGTTTAGATAAAATCTTTATCGCCAACGGACCAGTTGAATCTATCACTGAATCATCAGGCACAATCACAGCTATTACAGTTGGTGGTTCTGCACTTACACCTAGTGACTTTTTTGAGTTCGAAGTTCCAAGACAAACTAGTTCGTTCACTGAAACTATCAACGTATCAAACGAAAATGGTACTGTGTTTTATGACCAAGCTCTTACAATGATTTTCAATAAAATGGAAGCCTCTAAGAGAGATCAAATCTTATTATTATCTCAAAACAACGAGATGGTAGTTGTATTTAAAGACAACAATGGTAAGTATTTCTCTGTAGGTGTTGAAAGAGGAGCATATATGACTGCAGGTACATCTATCTCAGGTGTAGCTTATGGTGATAGAAACGGTTACGAATTAACTATCAGTGGAATGGAAGAACAACCATCATTTGAAGTTACAGGTTCAATCGTAGAAGCTTAATTCTACTTATACAATAATTAAAAAGGGTTACAGAAATGTAGCCCTTTTTTTATATAAGTCTTTGTGGAGGATGAGGTGAGTACTGAGATTTAGTCATAGGGTACTCTCTGACGCTAACCCATAAGCCATCTTTCCATTTAGCATAAGTATATGAGTTACCATTAATCCATATCTTAGGCCTATAGTGTGCTAGAGTCTGTTTGCGTCTAACGCCTGTTTGATGATTGTATAATTTACCTTTAACTAGATACTTAACATCTACTTGTATAAACAAGTCAAATCCTATTTTAACACATTGTTCTAATAACCAGTTAATCTTTGCAGGTTTATTAGGTCCTATAATAGTCAAGTCTAAGTCTTGTGCAACATTGCCATTTAAAATACTGCCATGTGCCCATAGTTCATAACCTCTCCAGTCTAATTCTTTTATTCTTTCTAAGAACCTTATGACTAGAGGGTCACGCAAATCTACTAGTTGATGTAGGTTATTGCACTCATAATCACCATAAATAACATGTTTTGTCATATAGTATTTATCTCTATTACAACTCAACGTGTTTTTATATTTCTATATGAAACACATTAATTAATATGGCAACAGAAGTAGTAGGTTTACCAGTAGGTTATTCTATTCCATTATTTTGGAATCAATCAGGTCCTTTCGGTGCTACCTTTGAATATACTGATCAAAATTTTTATACATGGCTCCGTTCACTAAATACACAAAAGTGGCATGGTCCATTTCTAAATATAGGTACTATAGAAAACAATGCTAGGTGGGCAAGATGGTATATTCAATTAGGAGAAGACTGGGCAGATAATCACCAAAACGGCTTCTATCAATACGTGGTAACACCGCCCATTCCAGTTGGCGATGAACCTAGCATTGGTATAAATGGATATATTCAAGGTCTAGTTAAAATAATTAGTAATCCAGGTGGAGATACAGGAGTTGTCGAGTATGAGTCAAACAACGAAGATAGAGAGGCAGATACATACTTTAGACCAAATTATTAAACATTAATATGAGAAACACAAACCCAGAAGGATTATACAGCATAAAAGGTTCTAAGTTCGAAGCTTTAGACTTACCTGTAATCCAAGAGCAACGTGGTAAAGACTACATTAAGTTCGGTGTAGACAACTTATTTCCACAACTATTAATAGAGTTATATGATAGCTCTGCAATGAATCATACATGTATTGATGCTATTAAAGATGGTATCTTCGGAGAAGGTATTATGGATTATGGTAAAGAGTATATAAATACAGATGGCGAGACGATTGATGATATATTCGAGAAGATTGCATTAGATTACACTTTATTTGGTGGTTATGCTTTAAATCTAATATGGAATCGTGAAGGTACAAGAATCGCAGAGATTTACCACCTTTGTTTTGCAAACGTAAGATCAGGTAAACCAGACGAAGAAGATAACATTCATAGTTACTATTACTCATCTGACTGGTCACAAATCAGAAAGTATAAACCAGTTGAATATAAATCATTTGATCCGACAGATACAAAGAAAGATAGCGCAAGCCAAATCTACTATTGTAAAAACTACAATCCAGGTCAAAACGTCTATCCTCTTCCAGCTTATATTGGTGGCGTTAATGACATACAGCTTGATGCGAGGGTGTCAAGATTCCATAACGCAAACATCTCAAACGGACTCGCTCCAAGCATGTTTGTACAATTTAGAAACGGAATCCCTAACCCAGAAGAAAGAAGAGATATTTACAGAGAAATTGAAGACACCTTTAGTGGAGAAGAGAATGCTGGTCGATTCTTCTTGGCTTTTTCTGAGCCAGGTAAAGAACTGCAAGTGACACCAATTGAGAATGCAAATGATGATTACTACCTTACACTAGAGCAAAGAATTACGTCACGAATTCTAACCGCTCACCGCATTACTTCTCCACTTCTTTTAGGTATTAAAGATGGTGCAGGTTTCTCTAGTAACTCAGATGAAATCATTACTAGTTACTCACACTTTATGAATACAGTAGTAAGACCAAAGCAATCTAAAGTTATTGATTCTTATGGCTATATTCTAAGCTTAGCTGGTTACAATGTAAAACTAGAAGTAGAACCAGTACCAATGATTATTGGAACTGAGGCGGACGATCCAGCTTTACAAGAAGACATAACAAATATAGCAAACGAATAATATGAGCAGTCAAACAGCACTATTAGTATCAGAACAAAGACTAAAACAATGGACTCAATTAGATGACAATGTCAGACTAAATGAGATTACGCCACATATTTTACAAGCACAAGACATTTATATTCAAAATGTTTTAGGTACAAGACTATATGATAGGTTAAAAGCTGGCGTAATTGCAAATGACTTAAATGCTAACGAAGATCTTTTATTAAAAGACTACGTAGGACCTACTCTAATGCAATATGCTCTTTATATGATGTTACCTAGTATTAAGTATAAGGTAGCTAACCAGGGCATACTTAACGGCACTTCTGAAGAGACTTCGCCTACTACATTAGAAGAATTACAATATTTAAGACAAAGTACGTTAGACACCGCAGAATTCTATTCTAAACGTCTAACAAAATATTTTATGGACAATCCTAATCTGTTTCCAGAATATCAGAATCCTGGAACTGATGGAATGCTTCCAGACAAAAGAAACCCATACTTTAGTGGTTTAGTAACGGGTAGATCAAATTTATCATACTATGAAGAGAAATACGGAGAGTGCACAGACTGTGGTCCTTCCACGACAGTCCACGGCGACTAAGAAAAACATTGAAAAGCTAAAAATATACTTATCTAAAAATGGGAAGAGTGGACAAAATACTAAATAGTTGGGTAAGTAAAAAGCTATTTGTTTTCGTTACAGCGACACTTCTTGCAGTCTTTGGCGACTTAACGTCATCAGATTGGGTAGTTATCGCAACTGTTTACATTGGTACGCAAGGAGCTATCGATGCAGTAAGTAGATTAAAAGGAAACAACTAAAGATAAAATTATATTTCTATACAGATGGATATATTATCAGTAACAAAAGATTATGTAGAATGTGCCTCAGGTGGTGCAGTAACAGCTCCTAACAACGGTTCATGGATTTCTGCATACGCAATACACTTAGGTGCTACAACTATTGTAAATGGTTCATGGCTTCAAACACTATGTTACCAATTAGGTATAACAACGCCAGTAAATAGCTCATGGGTTATAGCACTAGCAAATTATTATAGTATTACACAACCTGTTAATGGTTCGTGGTGGTACGCTATCGCAGATGAGGCTTGTAACGGTACGCCGCCACAAGTACCATTTGTATGGAACACAAACACAAATAATTGGGAGGCTGAGACTAGAACTTGGTCACTAACATAAAATAGAAAATAAAAGATGAGTACACTTACGGGACAAAGTATAGATTCAAGTTACCAGGGTCTAATAAAAACAACAGATAACGGAGCGATTACAGGAACTGCTAAGGCGGTTACTGATGGTCTAGGTAACGCAACAAATATCGAGATTAGCAACACTGCTACTAATTTTGTTAGCGGTACAGTTGATTTCACTGGATCGACAGTTAGCGGACTTCCAGGTGGTGCTGCAGGATTAGAATCTGGTACAGGTACTGACTCAATGCAGTCAGCGTCTTCACTAACAACCAATGCTGCAAGTGCATCAGGTAATAAAACTATTGCATTAGGTGATGGAGCAACTGCTACTTCTGAAGGTAACATTGCTATAGGTGAAAACGCAGATGCTGGTGGTGATACTGCATTCGCAAGAACAAACATTGCAGTCGGTAGAAACGCTTTAGCAAATAATGAAAAAGATGTTGCTATTGGTGATAATGCACAAGCAACAGGTTCTAGATCAATTGCTCTTGGAGATAATACAGATGCTACGGCTGGTAGAGCAATCGCTATAGGTAACAGTGCTCAGTGTACTGGATTCTCTTCAATGGTTGTAGGTAATTCAAGTAATGCTACCGCAGAAGGAGCTATCGTATTAGGTGGTTTTAGTTCTAATGCAAGTGCATTAAATGCTATTGCAGTTGGTAAAGAGGCTAATGCTACTGGAATTGAATCTTTAGCAATAGGTTACCAATCGGCAGCTTCTGGTGAAGATAGTATTGCTATAGGTACTTCAACAGATGTGTCTGGTCAAGAGGCAATTGGTATTGGTAATAACGTTGAATCACCAAATGCAGATGACGTAAACATTGGTACAAATAACCTTAGTGCTAAAACAGGTTTACCAGGTGATGTAATCATCGGTAAAGACAACAATTCATCTACTACAAATGGTGGTCAGAATGTCTTGATTGGTCAATCTAACACAATTAGTCAAAACGAAAGAAGTAATGTTATTGGTTTCGATAACACAGTTAGTAGAGGTAGTCACTCTATCTTAGGAGAACAAAATACATCTAGCTCAAATTATTCAATAGCTATTGTTGGTAATAGTAACACTTCAACTGGTGAAAAGTCATTTGTTGGTGGTCACAACTCAGGTGCTACTGCAACAGGTGCTGTAGCTCTTGGTGATGGTGTAACTGCTTCAACTGCACAAACAGTTTCAGTAAAAGCATTAGAAGTACAAACAGATTCAACTGCAAGCGCTGGTGGTATCTTAATGTCAGATGCAGGTGGAACAGATAGAAGAATTAATATTGATGCAACAGGTAAATTATACATTGATAATACTGCGGTAAGTGGTGGTGGAGGAGCTGCTGGACTAGAGAATGGTTCAGGTGCTGACTCATTACAATCAGCGGCTGCATTAACAACTAATGCTGCTAACGCATCTGGAGCACAATCTATCGCATTAGGTGATGGAGCAACCGCGCCAGGTTCAAATGCAATTGCAATTGGTAAAGGTGCTGATACAGGTGCAAGTTCAGATGAAGTTATTGTAATTGGTAACTCTACAGGTGGAACTGCTGCAAGTGAATCAATTAGAATTGGTCATGATATTCCAGGTTCATCTTTTAGTTCAAATAACGTTGCAATTGGTAATAACTTTGATAATGTTTCTGGTAGTGGTAACGTAATGGTTGGTAACTCTGCAAGCTCTGCTAGTGACTATAATACACTTGTAGGTCACAATACTACTGCCCTATTCCAAAATGGTGTAGCTATCGGTAGAGACGCTACTGCAGGTAATCAGGCTGCTGTCATAGCTATTGGACATGGTGCTACAGGTGGCGCATTCGCTGGAGCTATTGCACTTGGTAGAAATACAGAAGCTAATGCAAATGCTGCGGTGGCTCTTGGTGATGGTGTAATCGCTGCAACTGCGGATACAGTTTCAGTTAAAGCATTAGAAGTACAAACAGATTCAACACCAACTGCAGGTGGTATTATTATGTCAGATGCAGGTGGAACAGATAGAAGACTTAACATTGACGCATCAGGTGGATTACAAATCGACTCAACTCCAGTAGGAGGTGGCGGAGGTTCTACTTCACATCCTGCAAGATACTTCGGTACTGGTAATTTAGTTACTACATTCGAAGGACCATATACATTCTTTAGTGATGATATATTATTCTACGCAGTACACTTAGAAAAAGGTGAAGAAGTTACAGAACTTGCAGTAGAAATAGGTTCAGCATTTACTAATACTACATCTATTGGTATGGCTCTTTATGATACACAACTAGGTAGTTCAACTGTACAGTACATACCTAACAATAAATTATTAGACTTAGGTACTGCGAATCCAAGTACAATAGGTGTTAAAACCTTTACAGGTTCTACATATACAGCAACGTATAGTGGAATGTATATGATTGCACTAGGTTTCAATGGACAATGGGACGGTACATTTAGACAAACTGAATCTACTCAGAGAACATATAATAGCTATAACTTCTTTACTAATAATACTACATTAGGTTTTGCAGTAGACAAAAACGTAGCTGAGCCGATCAGATATGATGGTTATGGTGGTACAATGCCTACTACATTTGCAGCATCACAGTCATTTAATAACACATCTGCTAGATTAGCACTAATGGGTAAAACAGTACAAAATATCTCATAATCATGTCAAAAGAAAACATCACATTCGAAACATGGGTTAACGGTGAATTAGTTAGCTCTGAAGTAAAAGAAGTAGAGCATAAATCTACAGAAGAAGTAATATCAGAGAAAGAAGCTGAGATAGTTCAATTGCAAGCTGAAATCGACGAATTAAAGTCAGAGTAATCTGAAACAAAATTTAATTTAGATATATAACTTATATTAATAAAGTTACAATTTGGTTTCTTAATTAATTTTGCCGGGTAGAAATACCCAACGTTTTATTTTATTATATCGAAAAGAGACCCCTTAGGCCGGGTCTCTTTTTTTTGCAATCTGACTTTTTTCTAAAATTGGTTTGATATATAAAGTATAACTAAATAAAACAAATTAATTATGGACAACGTAAAACTTATTGGAACAGTAAAGGTTGGAGGCAGACCAGCACCAAACCCACAAGATCAAAAATACTGGGAATATTGGATTTCACCAGAAGGTAGACTATTTAAATCAAGATCTGATATTGGCGAACTACAAGAGATTAATCCTACACTTACATCAACAAATAAATACAAAGGTAAATCATACGGAGGCTATTACGCAGTCTCTACTAATAGCTTACCAGAGAAATACATTCATAGGATGGTCGCTACACACTTTGTAGACAATGATGATCCTGTAGTTAAAACATGTGTTGACCACATCGATGGTAACAAACACAACAACCACTTCACTAATTTAGAATGGGTTACTCGATCAGAGAACCATAAACGTATGCACGCTCGCTTAAGAGCGGAAGGTGTAGTATGGACTGGAAGAAGAGTGAGACTTTGAAACAAGTCGCGCTTTTAACATATAATGAAAATAAAACGTTTATTATGAAGGTAAAATATCTTAAGTACATTCCCTTACAAGAAATGGTAGAAGCTGGTATGGATGAGAAAGAAATCATTCTGGCTAACGTGGTGATGGCTTTTAGTAAAGATGATAAAGAACTAAGAGCAGGATTCGATAACATAGCAGAGGCTGTCCCAAGCAGTAATAGAACAGTAAGAAGAACTTTAGAGTCATTACAGAAAAAAGGATTTGTTAATATAGCATCTGGTTACAAACAACGTAACGCTAATACCTATTATCCTACTAAAAAGTTAAAATCCTTATATGGCCAAAATGGCCATATCAATAAGGCCAAGTTGGCCACCCATACCCCTAAAGGGTATGTAAAGAAACCCGAAGGTTTTTCTTTAGCGAAAAACTACGGGCTTCTCAAAGAATACCAATCTGACTTAGAAAACTTTAATGAGTCATACGCTTTAGAAAGATTGAACACACGTATCAATATTAAGAAGAATACATAAGATATGGAAAGTGAATTTAAATTAAAGGTACCACAATTTGTAGATACCGAAGATCAAGGAGTTTGGGTTTTGTTTACCTTTATACGTAGATGTTATCTACACTATGATATACCTGTTAAAGAAGGGTTAAACTTCTATGTAGCCGATGTTATGCGTATACTAGATTGTGAAAGTAAAGACATAAATAAATTCTTACAACCACATCTTAAAGATAATATGGTAGATATAGGTAGACTATTTAACGATAGGATATGCTTTTGGACTAAAGGTATACATCGTGATACTGTTACTAGAGAGTTAACTGACCCTAGAGCTATTAGAGTTTGGTGTTACCTAATGGGTTGTATAAACAATAACTTAATAAATGAGGGTGATAAAGTAGATAGAAGAATATGTTTATGGGAAATGGACCGTAAGTACTTTGCATTCTCAGATAGAAAATATAATAACAAGTAATGGAAACCATGGCTAGACGTAAACCTAACCCATTAAAATATGTTGATTGGTGGGATTGGCCAGAATGGGCACAAGAACAAAAGTCAGAACAACTATACGTTAAAACTCTAGAGGAGAATGAAGGTAGTGTACATATGACATTTCTAGACCTAGAAGGTATTTTAAGATTTGCAGAAGACATGGAAGACTATCACTTATGCGCTATGGTAAAATATACTCTGGATAAATACTTTGACTATTAATACATTTTTAGAAAATAACTACGATAAGATAATGACAATGTCAAGTGCTATATGTAAGTGTCCTAAAGATACTGCAAATGAACTTGGTCACTATGCTATTGAAAAGTTTATTACACACAAACGAGCAGAAGAACTGATAGAAAAGAAACAGGGTATGTTATTCTTAAGTGGTATTATACACAGATCTTACCACAGTTCTACTTCACCTTACCATAAACTTTATAGAGAGGGTGGTAGAATGCATGAGTTATATCCAGAAACTGCAGAGAAGCGCCCAGATGAGCCGTATGATATAGAACTAGATCTAACTATAGAAGCAATACAAGGTATCATGGAGGACATGGAATCAGATACTATAGAACAGTTCTACAGAGTTAAACTATTTCAGATGTGGTTAAATGAACCTAACTACTCAGAGTTATCTAGAATTACAGGTATACCTCGTACATCGATTAGCCAAGCTGTACAAGAGTGTAAAGCCTATATAAAAAAAAGAATAGAAGATGGAAATAATACTTAGTATATTAGGAGCTGCTGGCTTAGGGCATCTAGCCGCTGACTTCTTTACACAATTTGAATGGATGCCAGATAAGCCAATGAAATGTAATATGTGTGCTACATTTTGGTTAAACGTAGGTCCTTTTATATTTCTATATGGATATGAAGGCGTTTTATTCGTTGCATTGGCATCAATTGTATCAGAATTATACTTAAAAATACTATTATGAAACAGAAAGACTTTGAATGGTTAGATGCTAACAGACAACTTCTAGGCAACGTTAGAATGACTCAAGACCAATTAACTAAGATATTCAGTATCTACAATGATATAACTAAGGAAAACAAACCTATTACATCATGTGGCCGCTGTGTACTAAACATTAAAAAAAGATTACGATTCGAATATGAAAAAGCAAGAAGTAAAAATTGATGGTATAACTTACAAGGTGAGTTCATCAACAGACCGCGGGCTAAAAGACGCAATTAAAATGCTAAAGAAATCTCTTAAAGATGAAAAGAAAAGAGATGATAAACAAGACGACTTAGAACATGAGCAGGTTTAAAGGAGGAGACGAAAACATTAATAGGAATGGTAGACCTAAAGGTAGTAAGAACAAGGCTACTAAACACATTAGAGAAGCCTACCAGAAACTAACAGAAGATAACTTAGACAATATGTCTTTATGGTTAGCACAGATCGCTGCAGACGATCCAGCTAAAGCCATGGACACTATGATTAGATTATCAGAGTATATCTTACCTAAGTTAGCCAGAACAGAACTAACAGGTAATGATGGAGATGACCTATTTAAAAACATTAAGTTTGAGTTTGGTCCTGATGCAAATGATGAGGTTATGAGAGATCATAACATAGATGACTTTGATATAGAAAACGTCTAATGAAGTATACTGGTTTCACACCACATCCTAAACAGAGAGACATGGTTACTGAAATAATTAGCAGCGCAGCTAAGTACCATGTCGCTTGTGTTGGTCGTCAGTTTGGTAAATCCTTAATGGCGATCAACCTCTCTCTGTATTGGATGATTAATGAAGGGCCAGTCAAGGTCTTATGGGTGTCACCAGTCTATTCACAAACCACTAAGGTACAGAAAGAACTGATGCAGGCAATCGGCGCATCAGGCATCGTTAAAAACTGTAACTATAGTGATAACTACATAAGACTAAAGAATGGTTCAGAGATACTATTCAGATCAGCCGAGAAGTATGATAACATTAGAGGTCTAACAGTAGACTATGGTATCTTAGATGAGGCAGCCTTTATGAAAGAGGATGCATGGAAAGAAGCCATACGTCCAGTCTTTATGGTTAGAGGTAAGAAAGTCTTATTCATCTCTACACCTAAAGGCAAGAACTGGTTTCATGAGTTATTCCAGTTAGCGAAGTCAATAGACTACCCTAACTATCAAGCCTACACAGGTAGTTCATACGATACACCTTATATTGATGTAGCAGAGATAGAGGATGCAAAGAAGACACTACCACCAAATGTATTTCAACAAGAGTACTTAGCCAAGTTTATTGACTCTGGTGGTGAGGTGTTTAGTGGCTTAGACAAGAACATCTTCGCACGCTACACACCAGCAACAGGAAAGATCTATTGTGGTATTGACTTAGGTAAACAAGAAGATTATACAGTCGCTACCTTTATGGACTCACAAGGTAAAGTCATTGACATCTATAGAGCCAATAACAAAGAGTGGTCTACAATGACCAATGAGATACTACAACTAATTAGAAAGTACTCAGCCACTACAATGGTAGAGGTAAACTCTATCGGTGATGTTATCTATGAACAGATCAAAGGCCAATGGCAAGACACACACCCTTTTGTAACTACAAGTAAGTCTAAGAATGAAATGATCGAAGGACTTATACTTGACATGAATGAGAGTACAGTTCGTATCCCAAGTGCCGAGCTGTTTCCGTGGCTTCTAAGCGAACTTGAAGTATTTACATATGATTACAATCCAAAGACAAGATCGATCAAGTATGGCCATCCTACAGGTCTCCATGATGACTGTGTGATCTCGCTGGCAATAGTAAACTATAATCGTAAACAAAATAAGACATTGGGTACTTACGCCGTCATGGGTAAGAGGTAATTCAATTGGACCATTAATTATATTTCTAAATGTAATGAGCATCAAGATTAATATTAACGACAAGAGTTACGAGATACCAGAGAGGTTAACCGTAGAGCAATACGCAAAGGCAATACAGTTTGACTGGAATGATCCGAGCTATTATCCGATGATAATGAAGCAATTAACTGGTGCACCATTATCACAACTAACATACGCGCCTGAGAAAGCCAAAACACTTGGTATGGGTTTTATTATTAAATCTATGAATGAGAGAACTGAGTGTAATATGGTCGACCTACAGTCGCTAACGTTTGGAGAATGGGTAGACTTAGACGTTTACATTACAGGAGGCTTAGACCAGAACTTTGAGAAGATCGTGGCTATCCTCACACCAGGAGCTAAATGGGCTGACGAAGCTATGTGGGCCATTGATCAATACGCTCAGTTTAGAATCTACACATACAGACAGTACTCTGTGTTGTTTGGGTTAGATGAGACTGCAGAGCCTGATGAAGATGGTAGAGTAGATCGACTAGCAGTGGCTCGTGGATGGTATAAGATAATTGCTGGCTTAGCCAACATGAATGTGCTACAAATGGATGAGGTAACAGCACAACCTCTTAAAAAGATATTAAACTTCATGGCGTTACAGAAGGAGTATCAAATGGAAGAACGTGAGCGCCAACTAAAAGAACAAAGACAAAAACAAAGAGCTAGATTATGACATATATTGAACTAGTAGATAAAATAGAAAGAATCTGTGATTATCATCAGATGATCAGAGACTTTGGTTATGGTGCCTTATCAGATCTAAAGACTGTTAATAGAGAAGTAAATGAGACTGTCTCATGGGCAGATACACCTTATGTTGAATCACTGACTAACTACCCTTACGTGTTCTTAAACCCAACACAGTCCACGAGGAGTAGTAACGCCATTACTTATAGATTTAACATGATTGTGATGGATTTAGTTAATGATAGATATGTGCCTGGACCTTATGATACAGAACCAGCTGGACCAGCTTACAGACCTTATCTACAAATCCAATCAGATTGCCAACAGTACATTGATGACATTATGGCAGGTCTAAGATTCGGTCTCTATAATGATACGGACTTGTTGGCGCAATATGACCCTGATGTGGACGTACAAGTTTCATATAACCTAACACCATTTAAAGAGAGGTTTGCAGACACAGTAGCTGGTATGACAGCCACATTAGAGATAGAGATTGCACAACCACTAAATAAATGTATTGCACCATATCCACCAAGCTCATGACAGTAGATCAATTTGAAAGAGCGCTAGAGGGCTTTGGCGAATCAATGTCAAACCTAGAACCTATC
>Ga0181380_1000912_pt1 | contig 13144 bp, 16 predicted proteins | sample 3SPOviralmetaG_FD_130116 | JGI IMG/M metagenome (GOLD analysis project Ga0181380, IMG submission 130116) | Marine viral communities from the oligotrophic San Pedro Time Series (SPOT) site, San Pedro Channel, CA, USA - 3 SPOT_SRF_2009-08-19 | ecosystem: Environmental > Aquatic > Marine > Strait... | reverse complement strand
CTTCATTGTGTAATGCCTCTTTTAATAATTAGTTCCATAACCTCATCAATCAAACTTAAATCAATATATGGCTTTTGTTTAGTACTTTTTTTCTTGGTCTTACCCGACCCAGATCCCAAAGGGACTGCATATCCTCCAGCGGCGCCTGCACCGGACATTTCTTCGACTGTTGAGAGACCAAGTATATCTAACACACCGTCGACATTTTCTCCGCCAACAAAGTCTTCTAACATTTTACGAGCTACATCACTCTTAGTGGCTTCTACCAATACAAATCTAAGGTCACTAGCATGGAATTGGCCGGGATCTCTCCCTTTCTTAACGCTTGGCATGTTATTATATAAATCGGAGCCTTTCTCAGCCTCTATAGCTAACAATTTCATATATCCTCCGGAATGCTGTGATGGCGCAACTGCTGTTTCCTCTGGATTTAACAATTCAACTCCATCCTTAACATACTGCCCAGCGCTCAGCCACCTCTTCCAATCGTCATCTTTAGTGCTAGCACCTAATATAACTTTGTCACCTGTATTCAAGGGCCCTTTATCCCCGATAAAATCATATGCTGCAGTCACAGGGGAAGCATGGTCTTCCGAAGCTTCGATTCGAACATTAGATAAACCGGTCGCTAGCGTTTGCCATATTTTAAGAGAGTCTTCGGAAGTTACCTCTGTTCCATCTGGTAAATATCGACCCTGCTTAGTTGGCTTAGAAATGATTACAACAACCTCATCCGCATTAGCAGCATACTTTCGTACCATATCTAGATGCCCCTTGTGAGGTGGTTTATACGCTCCCGGAACAACAGCTACAGTTTTGGGATAATCGGTATCCACTACTGGATCATCCGATTCATCATCCATTAATTCAATTTCTATTTCTTCATCTACTTCTTCTTGCATGCCGGAGCGTCTCGCTCTTCCAATGATTTGGTTGGCCATGGCAAATGCTCCAGTCAGTTTATAAATTTTATCTGAACCGGGGGGATATTCAAAGACAACCCCTTCCATAGAAGACGCAAGATTCTCGACATCACCAAGCTTAGCAAGTTGTTGGTCGACTAACTCGCCCATTTTCTCATCGCCTGATGCTTGTAAATTCTTAAGATAAGCAATTGACTGTTCAAGTTCTGCGCGCATGCGAGCAACCTCTTGATCATTATCGCTGACAAAATAACTCTTGACTCCGCGGAGCACCTCAATAGCAAAATCGCTAATGGCTACCTCAAGCGGTTTCAAGACACTCGCGATATACTTTCTAGATTTTGTTTTGGCTCCGAGATTAGATACTGTAGCCTGTAATTCTTTTGGAAGACCTTTCTTAAGGTTAACAACCGTGATGCCTTGCTCTTTAGCTTCATCTGGGTTCAACATTAAAGTAACGAGCTTTTCAGTAACATCTGTTGGTAAATCAACTTGTTCGGCGTAGCCTTTAACTACTTGTTTAATATAATCACCTAAAGTCGCATCCGTTCCAACAGGTGCGGCAAATGATTGTATCTTGGAGGTAACATCCTCCAAAGCAGAACCATCGGCTAGTTTTTTAAGAGCAACGAGTTTTGGACCATTTACTGCCCACTCTTCTTTGCCAACTGTTTCAGAGGCTCCATCAATTAAACTAGAAAGCTTGGAGAACTTTTGTTTTGTTAATTGACGCATCTCTGCTGTTTCTTCGTTGTCACCAAAGTATTGAAGACCATGCAAAACAATATTCGGAGACGAATACAAAATAATGTTTGGATTATCTGGATACATAATCTCCATATTAACATACTTTTGGCCGCTTGCGAAGATTGCCTCTAGGTCATCTGGGCTAAGCTTCCGTAAGGCTGCTGAGACCGCTTTAAAACCGTTTGTAAACGCGTTCTCGGCTGGGTGTCCGGCCCATTTACTGATATACTCATCAGTTGTCATACCACCTTTCTTAACATCGCCGCTATTTCTAGCAGTTTTAATTTCCCCAGAACCGTCAACGGTCAAAAACAAGTTTTGACCATCAACTTTCTCGGTAGCGTTAGATATCTCGGCATTTGCGACCTTGCCGAGAATATCTATAATTTCGCTAAATGTTAAGTCAGTATCTTCTGACAAATGGGCCATGTGCCCTGCGACACCACCCATTATCCATCTCCCTTTGACTCTTCTAATATATTAAGCTGCTCTTGGAGAACAGACATTTCATTTTCCATCCTTCTGGCGAATCTCTTAACCTCACGCAGGTGAGTCTTTGCGATCTGCAATCTGCGTTTTTCGGTCATAGTTCTAGGTTTAAGATTGGAAATTATTTCTTGGAGACCCTGAATATAGGTAAAGATGTTCTTTTCATCTAGACTCTCGGTAAGAAAATCTCGCCAATCGGAATTTAATGACATATGTTTGTCCTCTTTTAAGTTTAATAATAGTTTTTGAACAAATAAGCTTTTAGACTTTTTGAGTTCAATTTTTGTATTTACCGGTCATGATTCTAGCCCTTTAAGTGCTTACGAAGAACCTTAGCAATTGCTTCTTGAATAGAATTAATTGATTCATTCTTCTTACCCTTCTTGCTCTTTGCGGCATCCTTCATGGATTCTTCTTTATCGCCATCTTTGTCAATATCAAGAAAATCGGGCTTTTCGCCTTCCTCTAATTCATCTTCTTCTTCCTCTTCATCACCCAAACCGATCATATCCATAAGACCTTCTTCAATTTCTTCATCTTCGTCGAGGGTTTCTTCTTCATCTTCAGCTTCAGACATATCTTCTTTTTCATCTTCAGGTACAGTCTTTCTTTTATGTGGTGTTCGGCGATCACCGGCACCCTTAGCTTGAGCTAATTCTTCAATTTCTTCTTCCTCTTCTCCTTCGGTTTGAATTTCCCCGTTTCCGTTGAATTCATCAAATTCTTGCAAGGAATTAAATTTAAAACCCCAGGCTTCCGAGATTAAGGTACCAATCTCTTTGTTTTTCCAATCTTTTGTAGACATCTTGTTTTCTCCTCTTTGTAGATGTTCGTAGTAAATAGTGTTTTCTTTCTTTAACATATCTTCAAAATCACGAAGACACATACTGCCATCTCTATTTGCATCTATTTCCATTTGTCGTAGATGCGGATCTCTTTGAGCGTAGCCCTGTCCCATATCTCCAGAGTCATCAAAATGTCCATCACAATTTTGTTTATGATGTACTAATTCATGACCTAAAGAGCGAAGGATATCTTTTGGGTGTCGACCGTTTATATAAAGAGTAACGGATTTAGCAGCATGATCATAAAACGCAGTTTTCCCTAAAGGGTTATTTGCATTTTCTTGATCATTCCGAAGAAATAAACGCGGCGGATTTTTAAAACCAATCTGCTTTTGAGCAAATGGTATGAACTGTTTAATAATATTTTGTAATAGATCATTCATAAAAAAACCTATTATAAATAGTGTTCAACTCTTCATTTCACTATCAAAACTATGTTGTTTAACTAACTTTAGGCTGAGAGTAAATAATTCTTTTTCTTCGAATTGTTCATTTAAAGGTTTGACAGTAGCAATTGATACCATCCGGTTAGATCGTATGGTGTTTTCTAGTTTTACTAAAATTCCATAATTTATATTCCAATTTTCCGAGTTTTTATCCCAGGTAGTCCACTGGACTATATCACCAACATTAAATTCTTCGGCTGATAGTTCTCCAAATTGATTTTTTTCATTCATTATTGCTTACTATCCAACCACAAGTGCCTTTTTTTAAATATTCAATTAAATTAGATTCTGCTTCTTCAAAACTTTTATAAATTGCTACATCTTCAATATTGTTCGCGCACAAAACCTTCAAAGTAAACATTTGATTTGTGGGTATAGAATGATTAGTAGACTCATCGAATACATAGAGTTTATTGATTTTTTTATTCGCCATCCGCGTAAGTAGTCCCCTATAATAACTACTCCTTAATATTATTTTGAAAAACCAATAAAAATGACATTAATGTTACAATGCATAATTCAAACCCAAATGTAAAATAAAGAGCCCAAGAAAAAAACAAAGTCGCGACAAGTTTCCAAAATAAGCCAAATTTAAAAAGCATCAATCAAATCCTGTAGTTATAATTTCTTCCTTGTCAATATTAATTAAAAAACCATCAAAGGTATAAACTAAATATGTATCTTTTCGTTCATCGATAATAAGAGCTTTTTGGCCGCGTTCAATTTTCACAAATGATTTTGAGTCAGGCTGGTAACAAAACATGTGACCGGTTCCCTTAATACAAACTTCCGGAATTAATTCTATTTTATCAATTTCTTCCTGCTCTTTGTATGGTATCTTACCATTAAGTTGAGCGGCAGCTAATTTTATTCTAGATACTAAATCTTTCGATAACTTTTTGGCCATTATTTAAAACATATTTGTTAATGCCAATGCTGATGCCATTAAAGCTTGAATAACCATAAACATGGTGACTGCCTTTGTTTTAAATTCTTTAAGTTCTTCTATTTCCCGTAAGGCCGCTTTAATTTGTGGCGGAGAAGCTACATCATCCATTTTTTCTTTCCAAGCTTTAAGATCTTGTACTCGGTCTTCTTTAGCTTTTAATTCAGTTAATTGACCTTTAACATCTTGTAGCTCTGTGCGCAACGACTCAATTCCACCTGACATGGTTTCAAGTTGTTGTAAAACTAATTTTGAGTAGGTTTCCCATCCATTCGCATTGCTCATCTGTTATGCCTCCACACTATTAAGTAGTACGCTCATGCACTCACTAATTCAGGTTGTCCGTGCTTAACCAAATATATATTAAATTTTATGTTACGATCAACCGATTCTAACTCTTTTTTGACTTGATTCATATCGTCTATATTAATTTGTGAATCATCATAAAATTCAATTTGTTCAATATTTTCATATTTTGATAAAACTGTATTGACTAGGTAATTGCCCTTGTTAGCCCCTTCAACACCAATCATAATAATATTGTCAGTCGGTATTGGCTTCTCAAAAGTCCGTAGTACTCGGTGTATATCATCAATCGATACTGGCGCTCGGGCCGTTAACACCATAACCTGTGTATCTGGGTCAGTTAGCCTATCTCGCATAATTGATGTTATATTGGGGTTTTCAGTTGCATTGTGCACATTGTCAAGTGGTGAAAAGTCAAATTCATATCTATCATCATCTTTGAACGCATCGTATTCTTCTTGAGATCTAGTTTGAAATTCTTCACCAGTCTCTTTATCAATAACATTGACATAGCCCTCAGTAAAGGCAATTGTTTCATCAAAATCAAATATAGATAAGCGAGTAGCACTCCCTATATTCTCAAGTAGGGCATTAGGACCGGTTTCTTCAAATCTTAATCTATCTGTACCGGCGCGCTGCGTATTATTATTAAAAGGTGCACCAGATTTGAGATTCTTATGACCTGATTTGGTTGAGTAGATATCATTCTTTCGGCGTTGCTTCTTATACTTTTTTTGTGCTTTACTTTTAAGCGGTGTAGGTTCAGTCTTGGATCTCTGGTCACGCTTTTTCTCAGCTATATACTCTCGCCAATTTTCAAGTAGGAGTTTCATAGGTTTTTCCAAATATTTCTCTACCGACGACTCCGTAATCGCCGGGACCATATTGTACTAAATAGTCACCGGGTTCTCCTTGGAGTAAATCGTCTGACCAAGATACTTTTACTTTAAATGGTTCCGACATTTCTTTAGCGAATACTGGTATGTTTTTCTTCGATGCAGTCCCATCACCCAAATCATCGTATGTTTGCGCAAATTTCTCTGCCGGGATGGGCCACTGCTCACCCTCTGTACCAGTCATGATGGCATCGCCGGCTTTAGCGCCAACGGGGCCCTCCTTGGTCTCGATAGTCTCGTCAGTCTCGGCATATCTAAATTCTAACGGAATAGGCTTTTTCGCGGTCTGAAATCCGCCTTGTGATAAATCCGGATTGTCATCTAGTCCGATGGTCTCTGTTATATACTGTCGCCAATTTTCAAGTAGGAGTTTCAAAATATAATTTCCCAATCTTGTTCAATTTCATAAAGTTCGGAATATCTTCCTTCTTTCAATAATTTTTGATTTTGTTTATTTTCAAATTTCATAGGTTTCATTTGACCTGATTTAACAGCTGTGGCTAACTTTTCGCCGTGACGACCGGTTGCCATGTCTTTAAAGATTTTTTTAACTTGGTTATATGGAATAATTGCTTTTTTTATTTTAATGCCGTTTGATCTTTTTGCAAATGCCGGCACCTCTTGATTGCGTTTTTCTGCTGACGCAATTGTACTTTCATAAAAAATATCAAAATTCAAAAAAACTCCTTCATTGTCTGCTGCATCAGCAACCATAACAATTGATAAGTAATTTCCAGGTTTAGCTTCAGATGTTTGTAAAAAAGCTCCAGTGCGTGCATACTCGACAGCAACTTTTTCAGAGCGAGACCAAGATTCTACCCTGTCTTCACCTCTTGGGTAATGAGTCCAGTAACCAGTATTAGTTTGAGGTGTTATCACTTTCTGACCTTTCATTAGACGGTAAAAATTAAGGTAATCCTTTATACCCATTTTTAAATCTTCAGGCTGACGCTTATCGGCACGATAGCCTTTAAAATACTCATCGTCTTCGGCACCCTCTTGTCCAAATAATTGCTGGAATAGCCATTCTTGGGAAACACCCATACCACGATAAGCGGTACCTTCATAAAAAGATAGTCCTTCCACCCCAGAACTGTAGCATTGTCTAATAAAGTCAATTTCATCGTCTGTTTGAGGTTGTTGATTGAACCCAACATATCCCCAGATGGCTATCCATAGACAAGTGGAATTTTTTAAAGCCTCTCGATCAATCATAGCCGTCGCATTTGAATCAACCATCATATCATAAAGGTTATTGTTACCTTCATCATTATTAAGCCAACCCAGGGGTCCACTCCCGTAAATCCCCTCTTTAGCAAACAATTCGTTTAAATCACTTGGGCTTGATACACCATAGTCTTCTGCTGTTTTGTTATTATAAATCTGTATGTCTGTGCGAAATGGTAAGAAAACTGGTGTGCCATCGGCAGATAGTTTTCTCTCAACCAAATACTTTCGCCAATTTTCAAGTAACAGTTTCATTTTAGTTGTCGTATGTTTCATCGATTTTATCGTTAACCATACCCTGTGCGCGCATCATATCTTGTGAATCAACTTCCTTGAGGATAATGCTTCCTGTTTTTGGCTCAAAATACATACCAATCAAATCTCCGGTTGAAACTCTCTTTATCTCTTCTTCGGTTAACACAATTTTGCCACCATTCTTTTTAACCAGAATAGTCAGAATACTAAACAAGTAGTCTGGATCTTGCAAATATTTACTCATCATCTTTTCCTATATTTGATCTTTCTTGCCAATCTGCTGATATATCGTTATCTTCAATCGGGCCACCTTTTGCCCAAGTACGACACGCTCTAGCAGAGTGACATTTAAAATGGTGCATCCAACAATAACCTAATTCACCATCATAATCTGATGTTTCTCCCGGCATACACTCTTTCATTCTTGGAGAAATATCAAAAGCAGTGCAGTTGCCACAATTTGAAGCTTCGGCTGCTTCAACACTAGTATTCCAGTATTCTGCAATTTCTTCCCAATAGTCTCCCGGCTCTTCAACATTGAGAGGACCATATTGAATGTGCTCTGCTTGAATTGCAGAATCTCTATTCTTTGTATTAAGTTCTAAATCTTGAGTAGCCGGCGGACAGATTAAACCTTTTGCCTCTACAATAAACTTTCTCCAATTTTCTAAAACGAGTTTCATGATTTTAAATATTCCTTCCAAGATCTGACAACTGATTCGTTTGTTTGCATATGTGATGGCTGACGAGCATTAATAAACTGAGCCAGCACTCTGTTGAATACCACATTAAGGTTGTCTTCATCGTCCATGTCACCCTCTACAAGCTCTACAAATAATTCAGTCATAATATCAGGTGCGTCAGCATTTACCGAGAATATAGCGGTATATTTAGCCTCTCCAGCATGTTCCACTGTCGTGGCATGCATATCTAAGTAATATTGTGTATTCTGCTCTTTTCTTGGTGCTTCTAAAAGTTGTTTTCTCAACTCAATTTTAAAGTCGCGAGAATCAAGAATCTGCATAAGCACTTCCATACCTAATCCTAAATCTTCTGGATCATAGTAGTGAGAGTATCTTGCAGTGCATTCATATGACTGATCATACTCACCATCAGTCTCAATATCCCATTCATAGGAGGTAAGAACACTATCTTCAATCGCGATCGCTAGATTCATAAACTCTCCGCCTTCCATTTGTCCGTTTTTCTTAAAATATTCAGTAAGGATTGCTTCCCAAGTGTCTCTTCTGTCGTCGATTACGCTATCAATCTTTTGACAAGCCTCATTGAATTCTTCAGGCATAGAAAAATATGAATTCCCAGCAATTTCAGGATGCTCAAAATTAACTTGAATGGTTAAGTGTATTTCTTCGCGAACCTTGCGGATTGTAGGAGTGTCGTTTTCAGAGGGAACAAATATGTCACCAAATTGCATGTTTATTTCGTCAACCGAGTTCCACACAACTTCTTCAGCGTTGCTCGGCAATCTTTTCCACTCATCAATCGGCCATTTTGCAATAAATGCCGAATAAGGTCTAATATAAGCACCATCGCCGCCATCCTCGCCCACTTCGTAATCAACATATGTCTGAGCCATATGATCATTCCACTCTCGCTGTATATTTTCGCATTCACCTTCGTATGAACGGACAACATCACCAATTAAGTCTGCATCAAGAGTATCTTCAGTATCTGTGTTCTGCTTCATCTTGCCGCTAACACTCTGCTCGGCGCCTAGCAGTTGCCTCATCAACAATGCGCGGCCCTCTGCATTAGCGGTGTCCTCATAGGAGCCACCAAAGATCATAAATCTATCTAAATTAATCTTGCCATTTTCTTTCGGCATATTTTGAATGACTTCTTCTTGGTTTGATCTCGCCCAGTCAGTAACTTGATTGGCTAAGCCGGGGATATCAGCACCATAGACTCTTTTCTCTGGCATTCCAACATCTTGTCCATCATCAAATCGTTTTGGTTCATCTGTATCATAATATCTAACATGACGGATGCGTGTGCGCGAAATTGGCTCAATATCAAATCCAGCCCCTCCAGCCCTTGCATCGTCGGCAAATATTTCGCCTTCCTGAATTTCTTGCTCTGCACTGTCTATATTGCCCGTATTTGTGTTTGTAAGCAATTCTTCTGTCTCTACCACATAGGCAACCGCCCCATGGCCTTGAGCCTCGGCTACAGCGCATTTATAGTATGATTGATAGGCACCTTGGCGACTAGGTGGAGTGTGACAAGAGGTAATTTTGTCAAAATCACTCATTCTGAGTACATCTATCGGATGTCGAGTGATAATAATGGAAAATTTGTCATTATCGATGTTATTTATCTCTTTTTTGATGTATCCGGCGTTCTTTTTCCAATATTCGCTGTATTGAGTGGCTAAATCAGTCAAACTGTAGCCAGCAGGTCCCGCATTGCCCGGGCTTACGACATATAAGTAAATTTGGTCATTAATTCTTTGAAAATTCTTATATTCCTTCTCATCGAGCGCTGCTTTCAGCATTTTTCCGGTAACTCGGCTTGGTGTATTGATACCCCTACCATCTGCTAACTTATAGTTGATATTATCCGCGTGTTTATAGACTTTTTGGTATAATTCGTCTTTTCTTCGGCTTAAATCAGCCAATTTGGAGAAAAGCTTGCCGATTTTCATCTGAATCTTCTTAACTTTCTTCTTTTCGGGCTGTCCGGCCTGCATACCAATCAAAGTATTCATTAAATCATCGGCTGTGCGCAGATCACGCTCGGCATATACCATACCTTTCTCCCAATCTACATCATACTCTTGAGATCTGAAGAATTCTGCAAACTTTCCAAGCTCTGTGGATGGATCAAGCGTTGGAAATGGTATAACGGTGCGCATTTTGCCACTGAAAAGGTCATTCAGAGGCAGATTGGCTGGATCTAAGTCGTCTAAAACATCTTCAAGTGCTCGCATCTCGTCTTCAGTGACTTCCCGAAGCACTTTTTCACTAACCGGAACACAATTTGGCACATTTTTGCCACTTTTCTTCTTCATCCCGACTTGTTTGTACCCGTCCCAGCACTTTTCTTGTAAAGTGTCCAAAAGATTGGCTGTTTTTAGCAGGATTTGTTCATCATTTAGCATTGGCTTTCCATTCGCAATAGTCACACGACATTTCGTCGGTTAAAGGCATGCCACAATTGGGACATTTCTTAGATTTTACCATAGATAACATGTTTTTTATTCCTTCATTGATTTAGAACCGCGACATTTCCACTTTTTACGGGATAATGCGTTGGCACATGGGGGATTTTTACACTTTTTAATCTTTGCTGAGCGCGCGCAGTACGCATCACCCTTAGCTGTACCGGGTCTGATGCGGTCTCCGCCGCCTTTTGCTTGTCCTTTTTGTCCAAATGAGCGACATTTGCCGTCTACACGCTTCGCAAAGCGCTTTCCTTTGGAGGGTTTACAAGCTTTCTTCTTTTTTTTCTCTTCTAAACTGTCCATTAAAATAACATCACCATCTTCGTGAACTTTTATATTGCTCGAAGAGTCTATAATCTTGTTTATCTCTTCTTTTGAAGCCTTTGTATGTTTTTTCAGTGCGTCCATACCAGCAGCACCACCCTCATCGCGTAAAGCTTTTATAACTTTTGCTTTTAAATTAGATTTTTCCTCTTTTTCAATTAAAACTTGGGTCAATTCATCTTCAATCATAATTTGGAGAGACTCTTTCTTGGAATTACCCCAGTTTTTAGCACCAACCTTGCGACATTTAACAAGAGCACCGGAAGCATATGCACTTGGCCACACTTTATAGCGTGATTTTACCTTACTGTAACAAGCGTCCTTTTTGCCAGAAGACTTTTTCTTCTTTTTCTTCTTCTTTTTCTTCTCGTCAAGCTCTTTTTTAGAATTAGTGCCGATTTTGATGACTTTCACGGGAGAATCTGAACCATAAGTTTCGCAAGGGTCTTTACCACACCCACAATTCATTTTTTCTTCTTTTAACTCATCATCATCTGTTTGATCAAGTATCTTTTTGATACGATCCGACTGACCTTTGTGCATTTTAGAAGCACCATCAAGCTCATCAGCTATTTTTTTGAGTTCTTCCTCGTGCTTTTTAGAATGAGATTCAGAAATAACTACCATAATCTCTTCTTTAATAATTTGTTCCAAATCCATGTATAAATCCTCGTTTTTCTTTTTAGATTTTGCTTTCTTTCCCCATGACTTCCCCTTACCGCGCTCCTTACAAGCGCCCGGAGTGGGTCTGCATGCGGGATATTTCTTGCGTTTTTCGCCTGAGCCACGACCACACGATTTGTAGCCGCCTTTTCCATCGGGAGAGTTACAATCAACCCACCCTTTTTTCTTTCCTTTGGCCCCTTTTCTTCCAAACCAATCACGCAAAGACGATTCTTTGCTGGATTCGGAGCCGGCCTTCTTTCTTTTTTTCTTTTTCTCTTCTATGGAGCCATATAAGTCAGACATTATTAAACATTTCCAAAGCTTGCTCCAATAAATAGATCGGTATTTCGCTATTGGCAATGTCTTTTATCTCTTCAATCGAGGCCCATTTGTAATCATCGTGTTCAATTAGCCCAGTTTCCGGGTTCGGTTTATCTATAATAACACTCCCGGTCCACTTTTTAGTTAAGAAATAATACTTTTGAGGCTTTGGTTCTCCCAGATAAATTAAATCACGTGTGTTGCACATCAGATTAGTCTCTTCATCCAGTTCTCTGACGGCCCCTGCCTCAATTGACCGGTCATCTTCATCAATATGTCCGCCGGGTATTGTCCACTGACCACTTCTTTCATCTATATTTGACCGCCTAATAATCAAAAAATTACTATTTTCGTCTAAACAGACAACAATACCTACCGCGCTCAATTCACCTTCTGATAAATATTGCTGCCATTTAGTTTTCATTTTACCTGCAAGCTCGCATTGTGCCTTTTGGCAGGTCTCGACACATGCTTTTAAGGATAATATCTATTTTTAATATTTGGATTGGAGCAACCCAGATCATGTTTTCTTGAACTTGAACACCCGGATAGTATTCTACGTCAACTCCGTACAAAATTCCAACGATGTCTCCCGATAAAGTGTAAACTACGGATCCCGAGCAACCAAACCAGCCATATGTATTGACTATAATCTGCTTTGCTAATCCAGTTTTTTCAGCATACCCGGCAACAGTACCGCCAAATGTCATAAGCTGGTGGCTTGAAGGATATCCAGAATAAGTAATCTCAGTTCCAACTTGTGCTGTCTTGTTTTGTGGAGACCACTTCATTGGACTAATGGTGACAAACCTTTCTGATAGATGTAATACAGCCATGTCTGAGGCAGAATCAGACCATATCAAGGTAGCCATTCTCATTTCCTTGTCTTTATACACATGATATATTGAACCAATCGGACCATCTGTAACGTGCTGTGCTGTGAAGACCAAGTGAGCGTCTCTATACACAACGTAGGAGCCGCTCCCGTGTCCTCCGCCGGTGTTTATTTTAACAGCAGCTTCTCTCACTTTCTTCTGTGCCATATTCATCGAAGAGTTGACTTGCTCAACCGGCGCCGGAACAGTGCTTTCTGCCTTTACCGGTAAAGCAATCGACATCAAAGCAATCATCATTATATGTAAATATTTCATTTGTATCCCTCCTAGGATCCGCTGCCGGTGTCTGAGCTTAGACCTGTGTCCGGCACGCTTATATATCTATATCCAACTTCAACTAACTGACCTGCGGAAGGAATAATAGTGAAATAAACCGTGTTGTCTGACTCTTGGTAATACCAATCGTTGTTTAATGCACCATTTATAAATACTCTTATTGAATCTGGTTCAGCTTTATGTGTAAGCACAACGTTCTCGACAGGCTCAATTGAATGTGTTGCATCTGTGACACCCGAAGACCAGTCTTCAGAACATATGTCAACCACGACTCCTCCCAGAGTAGAGGTTGCTTCTATGAAGCGATTTCCGACGTCAATAGGACTGAACCAGTGCTCACAAACCGAATCTGCTTCTGGCAGGTTTATTACACTAGCCATGAAAACGGAGCCCATTT
>Ga0181380_1000911_pt1 | contig 13150 bp, 19 predicted proteins | sample 3SPOviralmetaG_FD_130116 | JGI IMG/M metagenome (GOLD analysis project Ga0181380, IMG submission 130116) | Marine viral communities from the oligotrophic San Pedro Time Series (SPOT) site, San Pedro Channel, CA, USA - 3 SPOT_SRF_2009-08-19 | ecosystem: Environmental > Aquatic > Marine > Strait... | reverse complement strand
CATATCTTCTAATTTAATTTTATTTTCTGATGAAGCAACATCATACATACTTGCTGTATATTTTCCTTGAGAAGAACCTATTGCAAATGCAGATTTATATAAATTTTTAGCCATGTTTACTATATACTTTTACTATTTAATTTAATAAACAAATTGTTCTGTTCCAATGTTATTTTATACATGACAAATAATTTCTGTGCCTGTTTTTCCGTTAGCAGGTGTACCTATACTTGCGCTTGCTCCACTAGAACCATTACTGCCTGCGCTTCCACCACTAATATCTATTACTATAGTGCTAGGGTCTGTACCAGTTATTAAAGTAACGCAACCACCATCGCCTCCATTTCCTCCAGCTCCTCTACCTCCTTGTCCTCCACTACCACTAGAACCTCCATTGCCTCCATTACCTCCATTGCCTCCTTTAGATTCTAATTCTAAATTAGACAAAGTTCCAGTTATCTCTCTAACTACAAGCATAACATGACCTCCTGAACCACCAGCTTGTCCACCACCTGCTCCTCCGTCTCCAAATGTATTAGTACCTGATTTACCACCACCACCGCCTCCACCTCCTCCAATAGCTCCACTAGATGGATACAAAGAAGGAGCACTATTACCAAGAGCAAACATATCTCTCATAGATACTATAAATGTTAAATCTGCATTTGTTATACTTATATTACCTTCTAATGAAGAAGCTCCAGACCTAGTTGAACTAGCAGCTGATGTACCACTTCCCGCTGCTCCAGTAGCTCCTTGAACTCCATTATTAGTCGTATAAACTCTTACGCAATTAGAAGTTCCTGAAACAGAATCTCCTGCGTCTCCAGCTACAGCAGATGAATCACTAGTTTGACCATCACCACCATTACCACCATCACCTCCTGCTATTCCACCTCTTAAACTACCAGATGCAGCTCCTGCTCCAGCTCCAGTGCCTCCATTCCCATTTCCACCATCAGTAGCTGCGTTGCTACCATTAGCACCGTTTGAACCATTATTAAATATTTTTATTCCAGAACCTGAAAGAATTAAAGTATCTCTTACAAATATTCTATATCCTGCACTATTAATTTGCGTACTAGAAGCTAATGTTAATGTTGTATAATATTTATCAGAAGTTAATGTTACACTTCCACTAAGTGAAACTGTTCCATCACTACCATTACCAAATATTCTAGAAGCTGTTATTAAGTAATCAATATTGTTTTTTCTATATATACCATTACCTCGTATTTTACCATCACTTCCAAATGATATAGCTGCATTAGAACCAGAATTACTACTAGCACCTGCAAAAAAAGAACTCATAGGAGATGAAACACCTCCAGAATCAACTTCTGCTATACTGCTTTGAGATGCTTGTACTAATCCTATAAAATCACTACTAGTATTTACTATTGATGCATTACCTATAAGAGTTGGATTACTGTGATTTCCAGTTAAATCATTAACACTTCCAGTTGTAAAATCACAATGAATTTTTAAATTTGAAGACTCTGCATAATTACCAAAATTTTCTGCTAAAGATACAAAATTTCCATTATTATATATATCATTTACAGAATTACTATCTAGTATTGTATTCCAGACAGCAAAGTTTTTCATTTTAAATTGACCTTCTGTATCTGTTCCTGTTGTATTTTTTGCAATATAAGTGTTTCCAGAAGTGCTATATCCAGGCGTATTCATACCTCCACTGCCTGATGGTTCAGTAATATCAGTAGCGTGATTATTTACATAAATGCTTGTTTGCCCTATTGTACTAGCATGAAAAGTAGTTGTTACAACTACATGATACCACCTATTTGCAGATAATACTTCATCTGATAATCTTGTTTCTCTATTTGAACTTCCAGCTGATACTCCATCTCCCCAATGAAAAGTAATTTTATTATCAGTATCTTTAGAAATAAAATATCCTATATATTTACTTACATGGTCATGGCTTTTAAATATTGTTTCAACACTATCAATTACAGGAAAATTAATCCAAAATGCCATACTCATACCTGTTGAACTTGTTATTGCAAGAGGTCCATTAGTAGCTTGAGTTCCAAAATCTAATGCATCATCAGTTCCATCAAATGATATAAATGCAACTTCTCCGTTATTATATATTTTTGAATTTTCTATTTTCCAACCATTAAATCCATCTTCATTAGAACCTATTAATCCACTTTTAGCTGTTATCTCACCTTTAAGAAAAACATTGCCACCATATAATCCAAAACCACTTAATGCATTTCCAGAGTTAATTGCTGAATCTGTTATTCCTGACAATTTACCTATTCTTACTTTTGTAGTATCTGCTCCATGCCAATTAGCATAACTATCTACACCATCTTTAATATCCATAAAAGGAGCATTAGAATCATCAGATGTTAAATATAATAAACCTTGTCTATCCGTATTAGTTGTATTCCCTATTCTTACAAAATCATCTCCAGATTCAGGCGATGTTGTATTATTATATCCAATATTTGTAACTGTTGCAACATTATTAGATACAGAAGAAACTTTATAAACAAGTTTTTTAATAACATTAGTAGCTCCACCAGCTGCATCTCCAGCAACTAAAGCGCCTGGATTTATTCGTTGCATCATAATAATATCGTTTGCTAAAAAAGGACATATATTATTTCCACTAGGGTCTTCAAATGTAATAGTACCATCATCATCACTAGATGATAACCCACTACTAGATTCTACTTTAGCAGCTGATGTAACAAATACTGCTCCGTTAGTTGCTCTAATTTGTTGTATTAATAATTCAAATACACTAAGAGTCCCCCTAAGAAACATATTATCTAATTCAAGAGTAAAATCATTACTAGTATGATTTAAATTCCAACCAGAACCTGCAAACCCAGAAACAAAATTAGCAGATTTTAATATACCATCACTATAATTTGGATTACTATAAGTACCAAAAGTAGTATCTGTAGTTATATTTAATGTTCCTGTTACATCTACACCAGAAGTATCTATTCTTAATCTTTCAGTATTATCAACTCCTGCTATAATAGCATCATCAGTTCCAAAATCAATCCAATCATCATCAGTAGCTCTTCCTATTTTTAATGAAGTATTAAATATAGATGTAATAGTAGTTTGAGATGGAGTTATACTTAATGTACTTCCATTACCTCCACTAATACCATTTCCTTGAGTTGCTAATCTTATATTTTCTGAACTATCATCTTCTAATCCAGTTCCTACAAAATCACTTACATCTACTGCAAATTTATTAGAACTATTTTGAATCCCATCACCAGATAATAAAGTAACAACATCTGCTAAAGATTCTTTTTTAGAATTATTACTATCATCAGAATCTATAAAAACAATAGAATCACCAGTTGCTATAGATGTATCTGTTAATTCATTTAAATTTAAACTTAATGTGTGACTTATATTTTGACCAGAAGTGGCTCCTGTACTATCTATACCAGTTCCTCCAGTTATACTATTAACATAATTTGTAACTATACCTGAAGAAGTAGAACTTCCACTTTGACTAAATACAGTTCTAGTTACATCTCTAGTTTCAGGCATATCACCTTGTGAACCTACTGCTACCCAACTTCCATTTTGTTTTACATATTGAACTAATCCAGAATCTTCTATTTTTCTATACGCTATATCACCTTCATTACCTTGATTGCTATCAGGTTTACCATTACCAAACGTAGGTTGTTTAGACTTTTGATGTAGTAATTTTCGTTCCTCTCTATTTAATCCCATTACTTAACATTCTTTAATCTGTATATAATTGTTATATCATTTATTTCAAATCCAGATGGTACAGTTCCATCTGTTGCAAATCTTAATTGAAAAGACTTTATATTATTAGATTCAGTTGAATTGTCTGGTTTTAATTCAGCTACTTGCCAACCACTAGCGTTTGCTAATTCATTGCTTGTAAAATTATCACCATTAGCAAAATCATATGGAAATGTAGTTCCCCCATTAACATCATAATCAACTTGCACATTAGTTGTAGCTCCTGATTTATAAGTTACATATACTTTGTAAACTTTTTTTCTTACAGCTGGTTGTCCAAAATCAATGTCTGAAGTTATGTATTCAAACCCAGTTGATAATTGAGGAGATGATTGCCAAGTGTTTCTAACAGTTGTTGTATTGTCTATATAAAATAAATCTTGGTCTCCATCTAATGCAAAGTTTGTCATTGCTGTTGATTCTGATATTTTACCAATCCCAATTGTCCATGCTTGTAAAACAAAATCATATAAATATATATCATTGTTTTCATTTTTAATTATTAGATGTTTCTTTTTAGGAACATATCCTATCATTGCACTGCTCATATCTGGGTCATCAGTTCCATCTTTTACAAACAAAGACCAATCTTCTTCATTTACTAATCTAATATTATTTTTTTCAAGTAAATGTATAATACTTTTTCCATCATATAAATAACAACCATGGTCATTAAACCAAGCAATTCCTAAATCTGTTCTAACAACATGATAATCAAATGCACATCCTTTATTTCTAAATGTATCTTCTAAAAAATCTACACTTTCAGAAACATTAACTATATATAAACTATGTTCTTTAAATTGAAGTATTCTATCTGCATATGCTTCTAATTTAACAATACTTTCTCCATCTCGTATTACTACGTCTACTGCACCCATTCCTTCTGGAAATGTATCAAATCTATTTACTTGACTTTTAACAATTCTATCAGGATATGTTTTATTATCAGGTCTTTTAATATTACCTATGTATACTCTTCTACCATGTACTACAGCAGTTTTATATTTAGCATCTAATGATTTTACTTCTGTAGAAAAACCATTTATTGTTTTGAATGTATCTATTGTATTTGCAGTTTCTGGAGATATTCCTTTTATTAAAGCGGTTTTACTTAATATTGGAGTAGTTTGACTTGTTGTGTTAGACATTGGGTATGAAAGAGTATCTGCTTCTGGTAAAAATTTAAATCCTTTTTCAACAAAATCTAATTCTCCAATAAGAAAATAATTATCGTTTTCTTCTTTTTTATAATATAATCTAGAACCACTTATTCTTTTATTTAATCCATATGCATTACCAGCCGCATTGTTACTGCATATATATGCATCAAAATTAAATAGACAAGCATTTTTATGAATTACAATCTTATTTACATCTTTAGTTGTGTCATCATTGTCAACATCTGAAAATTTAAATGGTAATGATTCCTGTTTATTTTCTACATCATATAAATGTGTATAATGAAATGTATAAGTACCAGGTTGAAACCCTTGAATATCACTAATTGTTGGAGCAATAACAGGTCCACTACAATAAAAAGAAGGAGAAGCATTACTAGAAGTTCCAGTAGAATTTTGTTTTAATTTTAATTGCCAATGAGTAAAGTCTCCACCAAAATCTATTTCATCTGTTCCAACTTTAGTATCATGTGTATTAGCAGAGCAAACTATAACATTCCAACAATCAGGTACAATATCAGATTGTGGAACAGTCCATCTAAATCCTGTAGTATGAGAACCAGACAAACCTGTGCCACAAGTAATACTTACAAAATCTGTTCGATTATATTCAGTTCCACTAGTAATATAAAAAGCAATTACAAATGATTGAGAATCGTTTATTGTATATTCTATAGAAGCATCATCAACGTCAGAAAATGTAGCATTTGAATCTGAATCTAAATAAATATTATTATTTCCAATAAATGGATAATGGTCGGTATTGTCTGCATCGTTAGCATTATTACCAGATACATTAGCAGCTAAATTAGGTAATAAATTATCATGTTGAATACCTACTCTAAGATTTACAGCAGAAACATCTAATACATCTCCTTGAGTAGCAGTATCGTTAGCTACTGTTCCAAAATACTCAGAAACAGAAGAATTAACTCCATTTACATCAGAACCAACAGCCGGTGTAGAGATTAAACATTTGCCTGATGTTGGAGATGTTAATGATTGAGAAACATTAACCCATTCAGCAGTTGCTCCAGTTGCATTTAATGAAGCAAATTTTTGGTCTTCTATATATCCAAACCATTGACTATTTTGAGTTAAACTTGCATCTGATACTCTTATCACACCATCAGCAGTATAATAAATTGGAATAGAACTACCACCCATATTAATAAGAGCAGTATCCCATCCTTCACTATCATTTACGTCTATTGTATGATTAGTATTATCATGTAAAAATATAAGTGTTTCATTTGCACTATGACCATCTAATTGTCTATCACTAGACATAGTAAATAAACCTCTATTTTTAAGAATACTTATTGTATTACCATCAGCAGTAGATGCCACTGTACTACCTAATGTTTTTATTTTACCAACAGAATCTATTGCAACATCTTTTAAAGAAGGGGATTCATTCTCTCTTATATCTCTAGGGTCAGAATTACTATTAAGTCCTCCATGAAAACTTTCTATTTTAAAAGTTTGTTTAGGCACTATCTGCCTCTAGAGTCTTCGTATTCTATGTCTTCTACTATATATCTTTGAGCAATTTCAGGAAGTTCACAAACAGCACAATCTTCTGTACTAAAGTCTGTACCATTACTATAAGCTATTTCATCATGTTTAAAAACATCTAATCTGAGACCACCTTCTTTTCCAGATATACGGCCTCCACCTCTTGCTATTTCCTGTAAGGTATCATCCTGTTCAGTAACGCTTTTCTTTTCTTGCATCCTCCACACTCCTTTATTTTTCCTCTAGTAACTACATTGATTGCTCTACCGACTGTGTCACCAAAGCCTGTATCGTCTGCAAATAAGTCTACATCTATTTTCATTAATATGAACTTCTATTTTTAGCTAATTGTTTTTTCATTCTTGAGTTAGCAGCGATAGCTCTATCTTTTTCTCTTTTAGAACTTTCGTCTTTAGCACTAGTATCTGGTTTTTGAGTCATTTTCTTTTTACCATAACTTGCACAATCAGACATAGATTTATACCCCATTGCTTTCCAACTCATTTTACACTTTGCTTTACTTGGCATTACTTCCTTCCTTTCATTGCTTTTTGTATAGCTGCTGACCTTTTACTTTCGTAAGAAGACATCTTGCCATCTTTGTTTAAATCACCTTTTTTCTTACCATATGACATACAATCACTCATGCTTTTGTATCCCATCTTTTTCCATCCACTTTTACATTTCATTGCATTTGGCATTTTCTTTTTTCCTTTATTATATGTCCTACGCATTCCTCCAGTTTTTAAAGAACTACCACGACCTGTATCTTTACTAGATACATCTGCTAATCCTATAACGTCAGACATTATTTTTTCCAACTTATTCGTTTACTGCTCGTTTTCTTTTTCATTGCAGATGTACATTGAGCCATCGTAGGTCTACAAGCGGGATAACCTTTTCGTTTTTCCCCTTTACTTCTTCCGCAAGCTTTTCCAGTTTTACAATCTATCCAACCTTTACCTTGATTGCGAGAAAACCATTTTCTTAATCCTTCTTTAGCCATTACTTTTTCTTTGAGTTACCCCAATTAGCTGCTCCAACTTTTCTGCATTTACTCAATGCTCCTGAAGCATATGCTGATGGCCATACTTTATATCTTGCTTTTACTTTAAAATAACACGCATCTTTTTTTGACATACTAACACTTCCATCTTCTTCTAGCTGCACAAATTCTCTTATCAGGAGTTTTTGAACAACTAATGTTATGCATTTTCATTTGACCTGCTGACCTACTGCAATAACTACTTCTTCGTTTTGCTGACTTACTACCAGCTTTTACTTTACCAGTTACTGCTGTCTTTAACTTAGAACCTGGGTTCATTCGTCTATAAGCTGCTACACCTGCTTGTGTCATTCCAGCTCCAGATTTAGTGGACCGAAAGTTCTTTTTATTTTTAGAAGGCATTTTACCTTGTTTACGAGCCATTATAATCCCATTCGACTTTCTACTTTTTGTAGTCTTTCTTCTAATTCACTTAGTTTATCTAATACAAGTATCATTGTTTCATCTACTTCTATTACAGGTTCTTTCTTTTTCTTTTCTTTTTTAACTTTTTGTGGAGGCATTACCATCTCCAGACAAATAGTTTAAGAACTGCGGATACGACATCCATACATTCTTTTGCTAATTCTTGTTTTTCTTTTGCACTCATTTTGCCGTCTTTCATAGCTTCGTTATATTTTTGTGCAACTTCTTTTAATTCTTTTAAAGCAGGTCTATACTTTGTTGCTACTAATGTGGCTACACCACCTAATACAATAGCAATTAAGTAAGCACCATTTCCCCATGTTAACCATTCCATTATTTATTCTCCTTTAGTATTTGTTTTATTTCTGTAATATCTTCCATCATTACATCTAGTTTATAAGTTATTAACTTTCTATCAGATATTAATTCTCTTTTATCTGCTTTTAATTCTAATTCTTCTTTTAATAAATCTATATCATATTGCATAAAACCAAATGCTAATGTTATAGAACATATTAGAGTAATAATTGTTATTATGTTTTCTAGTGATATATTTGTATTTAACTTCATTAGTGTTTTCCGTTTAATCTACTAATAACACCTTTAATTTCCGAGACTTGATTATCTAAATCATTTATCTCTTTATTTAGTGCATCAAATTTTCTATCCATCTTATCATCAGATTGATTCCATCTTCCAATAAGTTTAATTATCATTCCTTCAGTATTTTCAAGAGTTTCGCTTTGACCTCTATTTTCTGTCTTTAGGTCTTGCAAAGCGTCTGCCTGCGCAGACCCTCTTTTGTTCATAGAGAATACCATATACACTAGCAAAGCCCCTACGACACCTATCATACCCGCCTCGCTGTAAATCTTCATGAACTCCATTATCTTTTTCTCCGCATTTCACGATTTATAAAATAGTTATGATTAAAGTCATCTTCAGTTAAGATTACTTTCTTTTCCTTTTTTTCTTTCCCCATGATAAAGGATTTAAATTTAATTCTTGTTGATACCATTCTAATTGCTCTTGCATATGTGTTATTTTTTTATTTTCTTCTTCTATGTGCTTACTTACAAGGTCTTTAATGTTAGTATCAGCAAGTTCCACTCTTCGTTCAAGTTCTCCAATCCTGTTTTCAATACGTATGTAGCCCATAACAACGATACCAACTCCCACGATAATTTGCCCAAGCCACTTAATGTTAAGACTAATCCGCATATTATCGTCAAGTTTAGTGACTCCATAACTCCTGTACGTTTTTTCATCACTCATACCTCATAACCAGCTACTGACCATCCACCATCACAACTTCCAAAGAGAACTAAACTCCCAAGTACAATTACTAAAAATGCTATTATAGTTAGATAGTCTTTTAAATCTTCATTCATAATACCATCCACCAAGCAGCTGCTACTTCAACAAATATATCTGATGCAGTATTAATTGCCCATCGTTGTTTTGTTCCATACGTTTCTTCTGTACCTTCAACGTATACTTCAAATATTTCCCATGCAATACCTATTATAAGTACCCATAAGACCGCCCATAAATCTGATGCACCTAACCATTGTGCTACCTTTGCTATAAATAATCCAGCTGCTAAATGATAGGATGTCCACCCATCTAATGCTCCTGAACTAACTTGCCATGAATAAAATGTTGCTAAAGGATTCTTCATCTAATTAACACTTTCTGATTGTTTAATTCCTTGTCCATTATTGAACCAACTAACTTCTTTTGTTTCATCTTGCATTAACATTTTAGTATATAATAAATCTAAATGTTTAATAAGCATTGCTACTTCTGGCATATGTATAACCAATTCTTTTTTAGGAGAAGGTTGTTCTTGTTTTTTTTCAAGGTTATTTTGTTTACTATATATTTCTGCTAATGTCATTTCTTTATATGTTTTGCTCCAAAGTTATCTACAATTCTAGATAACAATTCTGTTTTAGTTTCACTATTACTATACGTAATACTTCTCATATCATACCACGCTCTTATCTCTGCTTTCGTATTAGACTCATCAGGGTATTCAGATTGTAACGTAGCAATACCACCTATTACTTGATGCTTACCTACGATTAATCTACCGTGAGTATCACTATGAACTTTTTCACATTCATCTACATAATAATTTTCTATATTTTTAAAACTATCAGAACGCTTTACAACTGTACCATCTACTTCAACAAAGTAATCATAACCAGAAGAAGGGTAAGTCAAAGTCTCGACAGTTCCGTCAGCATACGTTTTAGTACGTACAGCATTAGGAGTTGTGTTACGATGTAACCTAATTCGATGACCTTGACTACACTTCCTTATAATCATAACTAAGCTGCTTCTTCCTCAACTACTTCAACTTCTGGTTCGAGTGCTTCTCGAAGTTTTGCTATGAACGCATCTTTACCCACACTTAACTGGTCTAAGTTAAACTGCATTGAGTTCATCTTATTCTGTAAGTCATTAATGTGGTTAAGTACTGCTTTTTGTTCATCTGTCATATCCTCGATTACGTACTCTTTGTCATCGAAAGTTAAAACAGGCTTTTGTTCTTTTTCTTTTTTAGCCATTATTTAGCTCCTTTGTTGTTGTTATTTAGAAAGTTTTGCTTCTAATTCTTCTACTTTAGATGATAACTCTTGAACTGCTTTAATTAATGGTGTGATTAAAGCACTTTCACCAAGCATTTGCATACCATCTTTGTTCTCTTTCCATACTGAAAACTCTGAATGACCAGCTTTGTCCATTGCTTTTTTAACTTCTTGAGCAATAAATCCATAATATTTTTTATCAGAATTTTTACGCTCTGTTTTATTAACATTATATTCTTTAAACTTTTTAGGATATTCACTTTGTGCTTTTTTCTTATAAGTAACTGGTCTTAAATCGTTTATAAAATCAAGACCTAGATTAGAATCTTTAATATCTTTTTTAATTCTTTTATCTGAGCCATGTGACCAAGTATTGCTTGTTAAATCGCCTTCCATATATTCAGCATCAGAACCTAATCTTATAGTATTAGTTCCGCCACCAGCAAATGCATCGCCAAATGCATCGGTAGAACCGATAACTATCTCATTTGTTACATCAACAGCCGATGCTTCTGCGTGGAATCCGATATATATATTACTTGAGCCACTTGTGAGGTTTTCTCCACTTTTACAACCTATTGCCGTATTCATTTGTCCAGTAACATTTGTTAGAGAAACAGAACCAACAGCAGTATTATACCCATTTGCAGTTACAGTTTTTAAGGCTTGATAGCCAATAGCAGTAGTATTTCCAGCACTTCCAAGAGATTTTCCAGCTTCATAACCTACAAAAGTTCCACCTTCTGCTTGAACATGATTGACTGCTGTACCAGCATTGTGACCAATCGCAACCATATTATTTGTAGTTGTTAAATTATCAAGAGTTCCGTATCCCATAGCAACATTATTGCTACCTGTAGTCGCTGATTTTCCAGCAAATGCACCAAAAAATAAATTGTTTGCACCGCTTGTAGATGCTTCAAATGCTTGATAACCTATAGCGATATTGTAAGCAGAACCACTAGCTAAAACACCTTCCATTGCTTGACTTCCAATAGCGATGTTTTTATCTGAACCAGCAGAATGCCTTGATGTTGAACCTAATGCTAAATGACCTATGGCGATAGTGTCTCCGTGTCCATTAAATAATTTTCTACCAGCTTGATAACCAATTAAAACAGCCTTTGCACCATTGTCACCATTTGTTGTTGCTCCAGCTTCATATCCTAAAATTACTGATTGTGATGTAGTAGATGTGTTTCCACCTGCTGAATAACCAATAGCCGTATTCTTATCACCACTCGTAAGTGCAGTAAGAGCTTCTGCTCCAATAACAACTGAACCATTTGCATCAGATGTAACATTTCCTTTTAAAGCATTGTAACCAATAGCTACTGTATTACTTGCTACTGATGATTCACCAGCCTTAAAACCAATTAATGTATTATTGTTATCATCAACTAAGCTTGTTCCAGCATTATATCCTAAAAGAGTATTGTAATTACCAGTAGTTATACTTTTTCCAGCCTGATGCCCTACAGCTGTTCCCCAGTTACCAGTTGTAACAGAAGATAATGCATAATGACCTATGGCGACTGTACTATCTACATCATTAGTTCCAGTAGCATCTAAAGCATAATTACCTATAGCTATTGATTTACTTAATGCTCCAGTTCCACCAGCACCAGCAGAATATCCTATAAGTACATTATTATCAGCAGCTGCATTATTAATTGCACCACCTGCACCTGCACCGATAACAGTATTCTCATTTTCTCCTGAGTCAGCAGCATCAAATGCTTGATAACCAATAATTGTATTATTAGTATTATCTGTCATAGCAGCTCCAGCTGATAATCCAATAGCAATATTACCTACCCCTGTAGTAAGCGCACTTAAAGCACTATATCCTATAGCTACAGTTCCAATTTGATTATTATCACCCGAAGAATCTAAAGCAAGACCACCAATAGCCACTACAGCATCCATTCTTGCAGCTCCACCTTTACCAGCACTATGTCCAATTAAAACAGAATAGTTAGATGAACCAGTAGGATTATTTATACTTCCACCAGCATCATAACCTACTGCAACATTATGTGACTCATCTCCATCAATAGCATCCAAAGCATTCGTACCAACCGCAACATTATTACCACCAGTTGTGATTGCACCTAAAGAATCAAATCCTACCGCTACATTACTTGAGCCAGTAGTAACAGCATCCATTGCTCTTGAACCGATAGCAGTATTGTAATTATTTGCATTACTACCCGAACCTTTTAATGCATGATAACCTACTCCAACACTATGGTCTCCGATGAAAGTATCTCCTGAACCATAACCTAAAAAAGTATTTTGACTGCCAGTGGTTAATCCACCTACTGAACTGTACCCTACTGCTGTATTGCCACTTCCACTTGTAAGTGAAGAAAGAGTGGCGTGACCTATTGCTATTGTACCAGTTTGAGCTTGGTCTGTAGTTGCATCCATTGCCTGAGAACCAATTACAATACATCGTTTTAGCTCTCCAGTTCCACCTTTACCAGCAACATTTCCTATTAGCACATTGTCACTTGCACTGGTATGGCTTATTAAACCGCCAGCTTGATATCCTAAAATTGTATTTTTTATACCCGTGGTAAGTACACTACCTG
>Ga0181380_1000909_pt1 | contig 13175 bp, 8 predicted proteins | sample 3SPOviralmetaG_FD_130116 | JGI IMG/M metagenome (GOLD analysis project Ga0181380, IMG submission 130116) | Marine viral communities from the oligotrophic San Pedro Time Series (SPOT) site, San Pedro Channel, CA, USA - 3 SPOT_SRF_2009-08-19 | ecosystem: Environmental > Aquatic > Marine > Strait... | reverse complement strand
CATTTTCATCGGTTATTTCAAGAGTATCAATTTTATTTTTAATAAAATTATCTATAGCTTCTTTAAAATTATCTATTCTAAAAAATTTTACACTATTTGTATCATAAATATCTATTATAGAGTGGGTATCTCTATTATAGAAAGTATAATTATAGATAGATTGTAAAAAGAAATTAACACGATTAGATGCTGAATGTATAAATGTTCTTTGAATACTCATATATATTTACAATATAAATTTATTATTATGTTTTTGAAGATTTTGAATAGCACCAGATATACATTTATTATCAAATTCTTTAGAAAAATAATCAGTTTTAACAATTAATTTATTAGTAACATCAAAAGATGGTAAATCATTTTTAATATCTATGTTATAGGAATATTGATTATTTTCAAAAGATATAGAAGATTGAAAATCATTAGGAGAGAGTACTAAACTTTTATCATCAAAATTTTCATTTTTATTAAAGTCCTTAAATATTTCTTTCCAAGAATCAAAATCCATAGAGATTCTAGTTTTATAATCATAAATAACTTGGAATTTTTTGTCTTTAGGATTCATAAAATAAGTATTATAATTAAAAAATCTAGAAGCTAAAAATTTGGGGGTGTAATCTGTAGGTGATAATTGCAAAAACTGAGGAGAATGTAAAAATAAATTGTAAAAAATCTCGACATTGAGTGAATCCCATTTATCAGGTCTTTTGAAAATAATAGTTTGTATATCAGAACTTCTTGAATTAATAAAAGTGTTATTTTGAATTAAAACACCACCGGAAGTAGCAAAACGAATATTATTTTCATTATTATCAAAAAAGTTATTAGTAACAATAGCTTTATGTTTTCTACCAATTTCAAAATCAATACCATTACCATCATTATCAAGAATAATATTATTAGAAAATAAACTACCAACACCTGGACCTTGATCAGACCAAATTCCGTGACAATAATTATTACGAACAATATTATGTGAAATATTAGAATTTTTAGGACGATGGACTTTTAATCCAGCACTCTCCCATCTTTGTTTTCCATAAAAGAATAAATTGTTATTTCTCTCAACAATATTATTAGTAAACTCAAACCGATTAGCCATATAAGCAGCTGTACCAGCAGCGCCGTTGTCACAAATAATATTATTTTTGATAATATTTTTGTATGTACCTCCTGCTTTTCCATTAGAGCCAATTTCTAAATCCTGAGAAAACTTACCTTCATTACCCCAGTCAATACCAATAGAATTAGCAAATCGTATAATATTATTTTGAATACACCAGTATTTACCAGATCTTGTACCAACTGCACCAGCTTGTTGATTTTCTTTAATATTTCAAAATTTATTAGGATACTGATTTGCACATCTTTCAAAAGTGAATCCATCAACAAAAATATATTTTAAACCTCTTTTATGTGGAGCAAAGAGTCTGCGTTGATTTGTAATTTCAATATCATCATTTTCAGAAGCTCCATTAATATAGAGAGTGTTATCATTGTTATCGAAGAACCAAGAATTATTAGTTTCTGTCATCTCATTTTTGTATGGACATTGTTTAAATAATAAATCATTAACAAAAACTTGTCCTAAACAATATGTCATATTAGGATCACTAGATGTAACTTCTCTCATAAGAGATTCCGGTTTACCATTTCTTTTAAAAGGAGTAACAGAAAGAGGAATAAGAAAAGGATTAGATCCATCAATATGCGAAGAATCAGGAAATAGTGTAGAGTCAATTTTACCAGATGAAATGTTATTAACAAATTCAGAAGGTTTCCAAGGAATAGAACCTCTGACTATAGCTTGATTTTTTTCAATAGATTTGTAAATGATAGGTTTTTTTCTAGTTCCACTATTAATAGGAGATATACGTTCTCTATAAATTCCAGGTTTAACAAGAATAGAATCACCAGGAACAGCAAGAGAAGCCGCGTGTTGAATAGTTTTGAAAGGAGAATCCAAGTCACCTGAGTTAGAGTCATCACCATTATTGGAACAAATGTAAAAAAAAGTCATATATATATATTGAAAAGAACAAAAAATTTGAATTAAAATTTATTCAAGAATTTTAAATGTTTATATTCAAAAATAGTAATGTACATTATATATTATTTTAAAAATATTATATAATAAAATAGCGAATTTATTTCTTTTTTGATTTTCTATTTTTTTTATTTTTATGTTTTTTAGTTTTATTCTTTCTCTTTTTTCTAGTTTTTTTACCACCTCTATTAACTTCAGGTAATTCTTCATCTTCATCAAAACCAAATACATCATCCAATACCATCATATCTTCTTGATTATTTGAATTTATTTCATTTAAAAGGTTAAATTCGTGAGGAGATTCTTTGAAATCATCAATCATTTTCATATCTCTATTAGATAACTCATAATCATTTTCTTCATCTTCTTCATCTTCTTCCATATCTTCATTGAGCAATTCGTGTTTAAAAGGATATGTGTCCTCACCTATACCATAAATAGGAGCAGCAGCAGCTAAAGCAGATACAGGAGCAAAATTAAATAAAGTGTCTTGTGTAGTATTTACAGGTGAATCAGGTGAATCAGATAAAGGGTATTTAACAGATTTCTTTAAGGGTTTATTGATAGGAATTTTATTTTCCAGAATATCCTTATCAATTTTAAGCACTCTTTTAATAATCCTATCTTTGTATTTAGCAATATTTGAACCATTTTTAGGAGGAGAATTACCATGATTATCGTTGATATAATCAATAATATTTTTAAAATCATCAATATCATTCAATTCACCATAATTAAGAAAAAGGTTTTTATGTATAATACAGATAACAAATTTATAGAAAAGAAGTTTGTCAGATGCATCATTTCTTTTTTGCTTAGAAGTATCAAATTTATCATTAATGATATTATCATAATATTTAGAAAAAGAATTAATCATTTTGTTCATCTCCTTCTCCTTCAATTTAAATTCAATTTCTTCAATATTTTCTTTGATTTTTTCTATTAGAATATATTTAAAAATATCTTTTCCATACTTATTTTTATACTTATCTATAAGAATTAAAACATTAGCAGAACTAATAGGCTTATTTTGATCTAAAATTGAATCATAACTATCAGAGTCAGACATATATATATAATATAAATAAATTAATAAGAATCATTATTAGCATAATTAGAAATATTTCTATTATATTTTAGAAAATCAGAAATCCATTTACCATCAAGATTAGTATGACCAACTAACATATTAACAAGTAAATTAATTTTATATAAATTATCTTGAATAATTTCAATAGCTTGACTATATGCAGTATCAACAATGAGTCTAGTTTCATCATCAAAAGTTTGCTTAATTTTTTCAGAATAAATACCATCATTAGTTGCTAAAGATCTACCTAAAAATGGAGTTCTACCATTATCAGTATTTTCATTGTAAAAGGTTTTCAGTGTTTCACCCATACCATAAGTACCAACCATTTGTTTGGCAAGAGAATTGGCTTGTTTTAAATCTTGCATAGCACCAAGAGAAACGTGTTCATCACCATAAAAAACGTGTTCAGCAGCTTTACCACCAAGAGCAATAATAATACGTTTTTTTAGTAAGTCTTTAGTATAAAGACCAGCATCAGTAATATTAGGATATTCACTAAAAAGAGTAAATCCACCAGCACCATTATAAGTACTCTGTATAGAAACGCGAATTAACTCAAAATATTCATTGAAATAATTAGCAAGAAAAGCGTGACCCATTTCGTGGATAGCGACTCTATTAATAGCTTCGTTAGATCTAGTATCTTTAGTTTTAATAATACCAACAGTAAGTTTAAATAAAGCATCTTGAATATTTTGATTACTAATAACAGTTTTAGAATCACGAACGGCATTAATAGCAGCTTCATTAATAAGATTTTTAATTTGAGCACCAGAGAATCCTGCAGTCATTTCAGCAACAGAGTCCAATTCAATATTATCTTCGAAAGTTTTATTTTGCATATGAACTTTGAGAATAGAAGATCTAGAAGGTTTATCAGGTAAAGGAACATTAATAATTCTATCAAATCTACCTGGACGTAAAAGAGCATTATCAAGAACATCTCTTCTATTAGTAGCAGCAATAACAATAACATTATCATTTGTAGAAAATCCATCCATTTCAGCAAGAATTTGATTAAGGGTTTGTTCTCTTTCATCATTACCCATATTAATACCAGTGCCTCTTTGTTTACCGACAGCATCAATTTCATCAATAAAAATAATACAAGGAGAATTTTGCCTAGCTCTAGAAAATAATTTTCTAACTTTAGCAGCACCTAGACCAACATATAATTCGACAAATTCACTAGCAGCAATAGAAATAAAATTGGCATTACATTCACTAGCAATAGCTTTGGCGATAAGAGTTTTACCAGTACCGGGAGGGCCTTCTAATAAAATACCTCTAGGAATTTGGGCACCGGCAATTTCATATAGAGTTCTATTATTTAAATAAGAAACAATTTCAGTACATTCTTGAAAAATTTCAGGACTACCAGCCCAACTATTCAATGTAATATTAGCTTTTGTAACAGAAATTTTATCTTCATCGATATTTTTGTCATTAAACATTTTAAAAGGAGAAAAAGAATTACCTTTATTCAATAAATTAGATCCAGAATTAGGTCTCATAAAAAAAAACGAAAAAATGGAATTAAGAATAATATAAGCTACAGAAGAGAAAAAAAGAAAATCAAAAACACCATATAAAGTAGATGAAATAGTATTAACAGAATTTAAAGGTTCTTTTAATATAGTAGTTTTAATATCATTAGAATTGGCGTGTTCAAGTATTAAATCAGTAATTGCAGGATTAGAATTGGTAATAGTGAAATCATCAATTTCATCAAAAGTAGAAATAGCAGTTTTTAGGTCATTAGAAAAATAAATATTATCAATTTTTTTATTATCGATATTTTTGATAAGTTGACCAATAGAATCTTTTTCAAAATTAGGATCATTGGTATTAGCACTATTTAATTTAAGTTGTTTACCAGTTGCGAAATAAGGAATATTTTTAAATGAAAAAATAGGATTTAAGAGAGATATTAGTAATAAATACTTCATTAATATTTATTATATACATTAATTTAAAATTTGTTTTTATATTTGATTATAAAGAATATTATAATGTATTATATACTTGATTTAAATATTGATCTTTTAAATGTCTTCTATGATTAGGAATTTGAATTAAAGTAGAATTGTATGTTTTTGATACTTGTTCAAGACATTCATTACAATATTTAATAATAGTAGAAATTTCTTTGAGGATAGTTTTGAGTTCTACTCTACTATTTTCATCGGCTTGTTGAGTGAAATTATTAGTAGAAATAACGTTGTAAAATCTATATATAATATCGGTAACAGTATTAACATATAAAATATAAATGTTATAAATTTCTCTGTATTTTTCAGTTTTTTTATTATTTTTTTGCAAAATAAATTTGAATTCTTCTTCAGAAATTTGATTTCTAAGATACTTAACACGTAAATCTTGATTGTTTTCAACGTGATTAGTTTGAAAACGAGGAAGTTCAACAAATCTATAATGTATAATTTGTCTGCAATTTTCAGAAACAAAAAGTCTGAGAGGTTTAATAGAAATATTAGCATTAAGTAAAATATCAACAGTTCTAACAATCATATGGTCAATTTCTCTTCCACATTCAATTTCATTGTGATTACGTGGAATTTGAGCACCAGTACGTCTCATCCATTCATAGTAATGTGGATTATGAACACTTCTTTCAATATTACCAGTTCTCCAATTAAATGCTGTATGACATTCAGTACACCACATTTGGTCACATCCATCAATTTTAAATATACCAAAACCACAATTAGGACAAGATTTAGTATCATTAGATAATAATTGAATAGTAGCTTTAGTATCCGGATCACAAGTATGTTCAACATCTCTATGTGGACCTTTATTAACGTGACAATCAGGGCAAAAGAAGTTTTCACATATACCACATTTCCATTGTGAACTGAGAAATCCTCTACAATTATCAGAAGGACAAGCTTTAATGAATTTAGCTTTGGGTCTATTAGAATTTTTATTAAGTAGGTCATTTTGTTTATCTCTAAGAGTTCTAATTTTGTGCCAAGTTTCATTAACAACTCTGTGAAGATTGTTGATTTCGTCTTGAATATGTTCAGATTCAATAATATTTTCAACAATAGGTTGTGTAGCAGGTAATAGCGCTCTTTCTTTATCAAAGAGAACATCTTCTTTGTGTTTTTTAAAGTCTTTTGTAATGAATTTGTTAGTAAAATTAAGGGATAGAAATTTATTAGTCCATACTCTAGTACACTCAGTTTTCATACAATGAGGGGTTGATTCACTTATAAGCCATTTTTCCCAACATTCTTTACAAGCACTGAAATCACAATATTCACAATTAATATTTTTTCTTTTTTGAGAAGTAATTTTTTCAGCACAAATATTGCATTCCATAATAATATATATGTTAGTAGTTTTTATGTTTAAAAAATAAATAAAATAAACAATTCAATTTTAATATAAAAAATAAATAAACATAATATATAAAATGGATTTGCCTCTAGAATTACAAAGTGACGAATTTGGAGAGTTAGATACTATGCAGAAAGATTTGATATGTAAAATGGGTGCATTAGATTTAGTATTATTAGAAAATGCGAATGAATTGTTTAGAATGTTTATGCAAGAGGGGGAAAGAAATACAAATATAGAAAAAATTTACAGAAAAATAGCAAAGGAAAATAAAAATAGTATTTTTCTACCATCAAATACTTTTGAAGTGAAACAAAATAGTAAAGATAACTGGGTATTTTCAACAACAAGTGAAAATAAAAAGGAATTACAAGATTATATTTGTGAGTGTAACAAGAAAGTACAAAAAGTAGCAAATGATACAATAATATTTACAACATTAGGATTGGATTTAGGTGAAGGAGGACATTATGGAGGATTGATTTGTGATTTGAGTGAAGAAACAATATTTGTATTTGATTCTATGTCAGGAGAGACATCAGATGGATATATGGAGGGAGGATTAGAGAGTATTTTCAAACAATTAGCAAAGAGATTATTTATAGGTGATGCAGCATTTTCAGGTTTAAAAGCATTAAAAGGTAAAAAATTAAAAGTAAAAGCAATAAAAAATAATTATTTTCTGCAACCAACTGGAGGATTTGAAGAGTTTACAGCACCAGTATTAGAGCCATTAGTGAAGAAAAAAAGTAAATTATTAAAAACAATAAATTTGCAACATACAGAATCTCAGAATCATTTTTGTTATGTATGGAGTATATGGTTTGTTCATATATATTTGAGAGGAAAGATGGATTTATATGAGTATATAAGTAGTAAAATAAAAATAGAAAATGCACAACCATTGGTAGTAATAAAAAAATATATTTATGGTTTAATAAAATTATTAGGAGGAAAGTTAGAGTATCCAAGATTTTTTAATTCAAAATTCAAGCAAATATGGTCAAATTATGAGAATCCATTAGAAAATAAGTTTGAATTATATGAGATATCGATGAAAATTCCAAAAGATATAAAAGAATGTTTAGATAATTCTTATGATAAATTAGATTTGAAAAAGATAGCAAAGACATCAGATTTGAAGGTAAAAAATGAGATATGTAAGAAAAAAAAGAAATAATTTTTAAGACTAATTTTTTAATTTAATATTTTTATGTGTAAAATATTAAAAAGTAATCTATAGTTATTAGTTATAAAGAATGTCTTACATTCCTGATAAAATTAGCAAGAGCAATAAAAAACCAAAAAAAACAGAATGGGGTTTTTCAAATTTACTTGGTGGTGCACAAAAAGAAGATAATGAAGATGAAAAAGAATTAGTAGTCGATGAAAAAAATTTGAACACTGAATTAGAAATTGAAAATTGTGATAAAGAATGTAATGAAAAGGATTGCTGTAAAGAAGAAACAGTATTCACAAGAATACCAATAGAAGTTGCAGATACAAAAGAAGTTGAACAGGTCGAAGATGCTAAAGAAGAAGAAAAAGAAAAAAAAGTTGAAGAAAGTGATCGTTGTTATGTTAAGCAAGATGAAAATGGAAATTGGAATGCAACTATTGTACAAGTTAAAGAAGAAGTAGAGGAAAATCAACCTTTTCCAAAGGTTGAGCCAAAAATTGAGGAAAAGGGAGAAGAATTAGAGGAAAAGGCAGAGGTTAGATTAGATTTATCAGAGGATCCTGGTGTTTATACAATAGAAAATTATGTTACAGATGAAGAGTGTGAACATATGAAGAATTTAGCAATACCAAATTTAGAGAGAAGTGTAGTAAGTGATGGAAAAGGAGGCTATAAATCACCAGGAAGAACAAGTAAAACAGCGTGGATAAATCATGATCATGATGAAATAACAACAAGAATAGGAAATAAAATAGCCAATCTAGTAGGAATCCCAATAGAGAGATCAGAAAAATTTCAAGTTGTATACTATGGTGAAACACACGAATATAGGTCCCATTATGATAGTTGGGAACATGATAATTCAGAAAAAACTTTGAGATGTATGAAATATGGTGGTCAAAGATTACTAACAGCATTAGTATATTTGAATACACCAGAAGAAGGAGGAAGCACCGCATTTCCAAGAATGAAGAAAGAAGTTAAAGCAGAAAAAGGAAAATTGTTAGTATTTGAAAATGTTTATAAGAACACAGTAAATAAACATCATTTGTCAGAACATGCAGGAATGCCAGTAATAAAAGGAGAAAAATACATATTTAATCTATGGTTTAGAGAGTGTCCAAGAACAATGTTGTATAAAGATTTTAATCCATCTTATTATGAAATGAAAGGAGTACCCGATTTGCAAACAAAAATAGTAGAAAAAACAGAATTAAAAAGAATAGATACAGAGAAAGGAATATATAAAAAAGATGCATTTTTGCAAGAAGGCGAAGTAGAATTAATTATGGGAGAAGCAAAATTCTCAACATCAAAATTTCCAGGAGCTTGGGTAAAAAAAGAGAATCATCCAAATTTAATTAAAAGATTGGAATCATTATTAGAAGTAGATTCAGAGTTCTTTGAAAATATGAATGTAATAAAATATTCAAAAAGCCAAGTACACGGTCCATTTAATGATTCATATGATATGTTATTAGAGTCTTCAAAAAAATATACATCAAGATTAGGAAATCGTGTACAAACAATTAGTATTTGTTTAAAAGGAGCATTGAAGTATAGTTTTGATAAGATAAAAACAGAAACATATATGAAAGAAGGAACATTAATATTTTATGATAATGTAATGAAAACACATCAGAGAGATGAAAATATGGTACATACTATAAGACATCTAGGTAATCAAGATGTATATTTGATGAATGTATATGTAAGAGAAAAGTCATTGATTGGTAAACCTATAATAAAAACGGTATTTGAATTAGATGTAGACGAAATAAATAAATCAGTAGAAGAGAACAAATTAGAAACTTTACCAGAAGAATTATTATTAGCAGAAAACATTAAGATAGAAACAAGTGAAGTAAAATTGCCACCTGAAGATCATATAGCATCCTATGAAACAACGTTAAAAATGTTTGCAGATGGAAAGATTGATAAATCTTGGGGAGGATATAAAAGTTTTAAATATGCTTTCAGAGGAGATTTTGATTATTTTAAAGAAAAAGTTTTAAAATTGAAAGAATTGAGAGATAATGGAGGAGGATTGAGACCAGAGCATTTAGAAAAAGAATATGAATTTGATGAGTTTCATCCTGTAGTTGTAGAAAAATCAGTAGGTGATGAAATGATTCAATTGGTAAAAACATATTATAGAGAACAAATTGAAGGCGGTGTATTTATTTTAGGTGATAGACAAGCACATCGTTATAGACAACATAATGAACAACTATCTAGATTTTTACACTATGAAATACTACCTGTTATAGAAAAAATCACAAAAAAGAAATTAAGACCAACTTACACTTATTTATCATCTTATATCAATGGAAGTGACTTACCTGCACACACAGATAGACCAGATTGTGAATTTACAGTATCTTATTTAGCAGGAAAAGATGCAGATTGGCCAATATATGCTCATTTAGAAAAGCAACCTGTAAAGAATAAAGGAAGATATGATTTTACACCTCCAAAGTCAGAATGTGTTGAGTTAAATAGTGATGAAGGAGGATTTATAATTTTCCAAGGAACAGATCATATACATTTTAGAGAAGCTTATACAGGAGGTTTTTATGATATCCTTTTATTACATTACAGAATAGATGAATAAAATATAATGAATATATATAAGAAATGAATAGAAATTTTACAGCGAATATAAATGATAGAGTTACACCACAAGAAAATATTATAGGAAGAATAAAACTTTCAGGTGAGGAAGGTCAATATGATTGGGGCCAAACTCAAAAAAGTTCTGATGATTCGATAAAAAAGCTGCAAGCTCAACTTAATAAACTTCTTGATAAAAAAAAGACATCAGATGAAAAAGCAAAGATAATACAAAAAGCATTCAGAAAACGAAATAATAAAACACAAAAGAAAGAAAAAACACAAAAGAAAGAAAAAAAAAGAAAAAAGTCACCATCTCTATCATCTGATGATGAAATTGCTGATATTAGTGAGATAAGAGGATTTACACCTATTGGTATGACTTCAAAATCATCATCTGAACCATCTTTATACAACTTAGATAAAGAACTAGTAATACCTAAAAAAAAAAGAGTAAAAAGTCAAGATGATCTAAATAGGCTTGCTGAGCAAATAGAACAAGATACAACTGATACACCAAGTAAAAGATTAGCAAAAGACTTAGATAAAATGAGATTTGAAGACTATCATGAACAGAGAGAACAGAGAGGTGGAAATCCATGGACAGCAGATAAAATAAAATATTATAATAATGTAATAAACAAATTAAAAGCAAGAAATGAAGAACTAACTGAAAATATTACAGAATTGGAAAATAATATTAAAAAGGAATACCTAGAAAAAATTTTTAAAGATAAACCTCATATTGAACTTCTTGATGAACATTATAAAGAACTCGATGAATTATATAAAGAAACTTTAAACAAAGAATTATTAGAACTTGAAGAAAATTCATATAAAATAGAATATTTTGGATCATTAAAGAGAGGTATTGAAAACAATGACACATCATATCTCAATGAAAATAATAGGTTTCAAAGAATGTCTAATGAAATATTAAGTAAAATAGCAAAACAACGAGAAGAAGCAAGAAAACTAGAAGAACGATTCCCTGCTCGAAATGGAGGAAAAAAGAAATCAAGAAGAAAATTGAGAAAAAGTGGAAGAAAAACAAAAAGAAAAAAAAACAAATATAATAAATCCAAAAAATAAATGATATAATTACTGTAATTATATTATTTAGAAAATAAAAATGTACTTATAATTTATAGTTTTAAGTATGGTTGTACTTGGAACTTACAATATGAGTTGGGCTTGTGATGCTTTTAAAAATATGTCAAATAAAGATCTTAATGATAAAATAACGAATGGATTTAGGGGTATAAGTGAGCAGGCTTTTATGAATAGAGATTCTGCAGCTGATGGTGAAGGAGAAGTAGTACGAACATTTTGGACTAATTCTTTGACACATTTAAAACAATTTATTATTGAACATAGACCTCTTGCAGTTAGTCTTCAAGAGATGAATCTTACTCAAGATGCTAAAAATGGAGGAACAAAGGCAGTTGAAGAAATGTTGAATGATCTTGGAGATGGCTATTCTTATAAATTGTATAGTAAATCTAAAGATACACCTTTTAAGACTTCTCCTGCGCTTTGTTTCATAGTTAATACAGAAGAAGCAGGTGAAATAGATTTAGGTAATGAATATGAAGAAAAAATTGCAAAAGATGAAGAAGATGGTCATCTAAACATTAGAATTTTAGAAAATGGGACACAGCAAGGACGTCCTATGTTAATTGCTTTAACAGAAAAAAATATTTTGTTGGTCAATATGCATGGTGCTCAAGATCCAAGTTTGAAATTACAGGGGGAAAGTTTCAATAATTATATGATAAAGAATAATAAAAATTTTTTAGTTAAAAAAGTAAATGAGTTTATGAGTGCACAAAGCGGAAATACAAACGTTGCAGCAGTTTACATAATGGGTGATTTTAATGATAGATATGATGCTATTAAAACGTTTGAAGGATTTAATTTTTTAGGTCAAGATAAAGTGGTTGAATATAAAGCTGATGCACCTAAATCTTGTTGTCATAATTGGAATAGTATGGGTGTGGAAGGTCTAAGCTGGGTAAAAAACACTGAAGGTGCTACTATGGTTATTCAAGGTCCTGAAAAGAAAGATGCTTGGGAGAATTATGGAATTACATCTGAAAAAATTCCGGATAAACATGGGATAAACATAGAAAATTATCTTAATAAAGGTGATAAAGTATTTGCTTGGCCAAATTCGGGTACTCTTAAAATGTATAAATCCGAACATAATTTGGACGAACAAGGAGCTTCTAAAGCAAGTGATCATGAGTTAGTATATATGAAAATAACTGATGCTGCTGCTGATGATGTACAAGGAGGAAAGAGATCTAAAAGAAAGACAACAAAGAAAAATCGTAAGACAAAGAGTAAAAAGAATTCCAAAAAGAGAAAATCTCTTAAAAAAAAGAAATCGTACAAAAAAAAATAAAAAAATATTAGAATAAATTATTATGAATGAAAAAATAAGTGTAATAATACCAACATATAATAGATATAGCTATTTGATAAATACTCTAGAGAGTGTAAAAAATCAAACATATAAAAATATAGAAATAATCATAGTGAATGATGGTTCAAGTCAAGAAGAATACTATCATACAAAATTTGAAGGTTGTATAGTAGTAAATATGGATATGAATTCAAAAACAAGATTTGGACAAGCATCACCTGGAGGATTTCAAAGATCAATAGGAATGAAGATAGCATCGGGAGAGTATTATGCATTTGTAGATGATGATGACATATGGATGCCAGATAAATTAGAGAAACAATTAAAAGCAATGCAAGAAATGAATTGTATGATGAGTTGTACAGATGGATATTATGGAAATGGAGTATACGATGAAAATAAAAAATATCAAATATATAACAAAGAGAAATATTTTACAATTTTCCTTCTT
>Ga0181380_1000908_pt1 | contig 13189 bp, 10 predicted proteins | sample 3SPOviralmetaG_FD_130116 | JGI IMG/M metagenome (GOLD analysis project Ga0181380, IMG submission 130116) | Marine viral communities from the oligotrophic San Pedro Time Series (SPOT) site, San Pedro Channel, CA, USA - 3 SPOT_SRF_2009-08-19 | ecosystem: Environmental > Aquatic > Marine > Strait... | reverse complement strand
CATCAAGTAGGCAGGAGTATTCTTCGTTACGTCTGACGTTCCCTGCGCTAGCTGTCCCATTGCTTCGCCCAAGTTAGTACCAAACGTAGCAGCATCAGATGCAGCGTCTACAAACGGAGCGTTCGTTTCCGTTATGACGTTGCCTTGATTATCCACTACAGGCGCAGTTTGCATACCGCCCGTATCAACTTGTCCTGTCATTATGTTTGTATTTGCCATAGTTGTCGTTCCTGTAAAGCCTGTAAAGGTATCACTGCTAGTGGGATAAGTGTAAGAGTAAGTAGGTGTATCTGGAATTGCACTGTTACTTAACGGTGCAGAAACTGTAGGTACTGGATTAGGGGTAACAGTTGGAGATACTGAGTTTGGTACAACTGGTTCTTCCGGCGGATTAAAATAGTTAGGGTCAGTTGTGAATGCTTGTGCAGCCATAGATGGATTCCACCTAGCCACCAGTTCATCAGAAGCTATTTCACCTTTTTGCGATCCGACTTTCCAGTAATACGGCACTACTTACTTAACGCCTTATCTAATTTATCTTCTACTCTATGAAGCGCTTCCATAACACGACGCATATCTTCACGCATTTCCGTACGAGTGGCGTAATCTTCTCGCGTACGATTTAGGAGTATGTCAATTCTCTTAATCTCTGAAACGAATGTTCGGAACATCCAAAACGCTGGCACGAAAACCAACGTCAGGATGATGTTCCAAAGTAGCATCATAGAAGCATCCATTGTTAAGCAGCAGCCTCTTCATCTGTGTTTTCAGAAGGGTTTAGCTCTGCATCTTTGGCCTCTACTCTGTTACGTAGAGTAAGCAAAATGTCATTAAGAGCGACGTAGAACATATACGCACGTTCACGCATATCTTTTTGGTCTGGGGCGGTACGTAGAATACTTGTTGAACCCGCGTTCATCAAGTCCTGCATGACAGAGATAAATATCTCGTTATTCAGCAGAGTCTCTGCGTTATTGCCTGCTTGTACTACGGGGCTTTCTTCTACGATTGTTTCTTTTTGTTTTTTTGCCATTGTATTGACCTCAAGTTATGTTAAGTTTACTTACTTATTATAGTAAGTTAGGGCGAAAAAATCAAGCGTTTTCCAATGCTACGACCCGTGCTAGCAGAGCGTCATAATCTGATTGCAGTTGGTCGTGCTTTGTTGAAAGTTCACGCAATGCTTTCCACAAGATTGGGGTCATGTCTCCCATAGTGAAATGCTGGACGTTAAAGCCATGTACATCGTCATCTTCATTATAAGACACACGAGCATCACTGTACTCGTCTGGAAGTTGAGCCGCTACATCCTGAGAAATAAAGCCAAACTCACGCTTATCGAACTTTTCAGTTGCAGCCTCGTAATTAGTTTGGTCAAACGTGTAGCTTTGCACCAGAGTGTCATCAGCCTCTAACTCTTCAGGTGTGTAAACTGCACTGTAATATGCACCTCTGTTGTTCTTATAAAACGCTTTAGGTTCGATTGTATTTACGAAATCCAGACCGATAGACAATGCTTCAATCTGTGTCTTATCACGACTATCAGAAACTGATGAAATAGATGTATCTTGACACTTAAGGTTGGTAATCGCTGTGTTACCTAGTACAAAGTTACTACTTCCTGTAGAGGACGAGCCATTGCCTAAAGCTGTTGCGTTATACCCTGAAACCGTAGCTCCATACCCTACAGCAGTTGAGTATGTACCGCTACCTGTTGATTGTCCACCTATAGCACTAGCGTATGATGTACCTGCCTGTGCGTTGTAGCCTACAGCACATCCATTTGTACCATTCGCATCAGTAAAAGCTCCTAAACTTACGCTTTGAGAGCCTGCCGCACTGGCGACATAGCCAAATGCAGAGCCTGTATTTCCTGCATAACATCTACTAGTAGAATTGAAGCCAGCGCCTACAGCAGTACCACTGTTACCTGCATCAGAATAATAGCCAATAGCAACCCCACCAGTTGAGTTTGTAACCGCTGCGCCAAAGCCTACTGCTACAGTTCCTGTACCCTGCGCGTTGGTACTGCCTCCTAAAGCTACTGCGTTTGAGCCACCTGCAACTGCTGTGCCATTTCCTGCAACATAAGCTGGACCACTACCGCCAGCGTTTGCATCAACGTAAGCCTTCGTGGCTAAGTCCATGTTATTACTTGGTGTGTAGCTAGTGTTGCCTACCCGAATGGAAGTATAGCCAGTAGAATTGCTGGCATCACCAAGCATTAACTGATTGTTTGAAGCTGCGTTTGCATTATATCCAATTGCTGTGCTGTACGTTCCCGCCGAAGTGGCTTGATAGCCTAAAGCCATTGCCACCAGCGCAGCCGTTGAGCTTTCTCCTACAGCAATTGACCGATTCCCTGTAGTTTCAGAGTTGTGGCCTACAGCAACAGTGCCATCCCCGCTTGATTCCGCGCCATGTCCAATAGCAACAGATGCACCACCATCCGCTAGGGTTACATCGTTACTCGCACCAGAGCCAATAGCGACTGCGTTATTACCCGAAGCGTTGGCGTAGTTACCAATAGCCAACGAATAATTAGTTGAACTAGCAGAAGAGTTGCCGCCAAGTGCAAGTGCGCCAGTGCCTGATGCGGTTGCGCTGTTTGTATTCTGTGAAGCAAGGTAGGCTACAGAACCACCACCGCCCCCGGCTGCTTCGAGACTGATAAGACCTGTGCTATTATCGTATGTCAGAACGTAATCATCTTCTGAAGCTGATAAGGTTTGGTCGATATCAAACTTATAGTTTCTAGCAGTAAGCTGTGTAGCAGTGCTGCCACCTAAAACAACTTCGTTAGTCGCTGATGTTGTTGCCCCATACCCAAGCGCAGTTGACCCTTCGTGAGTACTTTGTGCAAATGCGCCTAAAGCTGTTGAATTGTTAGCTGTTGCATCCGAACCCCCGCCTATAGCTATTGGGTATGTAATACTTCCATTTTCCACGCCAGCAACAGCCGCATAGCCCATAGAAATTGCAGCAAGTCCATAAGCCCCTGTTTTAGCAGTTACAGCACTGCTATTGCTGCCTCCAACCGAAATAGCATAGTTTCCTTGCGTTTTGGCATAAGAACCTAGCGCAAGTGACCTGTTACCTTCAGCTAATGATGACCAGCCGACAGCAGTAGAATACTGATTTTCGATATTGGACTGTGAGCCTGTGCCAATAGTCGCTAGTGTGCCTATTGCTGTTGCATAAAGATGGTTTCTTGCATTTGCACCACCGCCAACAGCTAAAGCGTCTGTTCCTGATGCTGTAGCAGATGCTGTGTCTTGCGAAGCCACGTAAGCTAAAGAACCACCGCCTGCTGCCGCTTCCAGACCAATCGTGCCTGCACTGTGGTCGTAGGTAAGTATGTAGTCATCTTGCCCTGAACCTACTGTCTGGTCGCCATCAAATACCAAAGTACCCAAAGTAATGTTACCAGTACCTTTTGGTGTCAGGGTAATTCCTATATTAGTATCGCCACCTGTAGCGCTGAGAACGGGAGCGCCGCCTGTTGCGGCGTTAGCTATTGTGAACTCGTTAACGGCACTGGCTGTCTCGCTAAACTTTAACAATTCTAGCGTACCGTCACCCAAAGAGTTACCGTTTACATCCAGCATACCACCTAATTGCGGAGTGGTATCACCAGATAGGTCTGTTAGATAGCTACTTAGGTCAGGTGGAGTAAAGGTGAGAACCCCGCTAGAATTGTTGTACGACAGCGCGGCTGAACCTGCAGAAGCAGTAGTTACCGATAGGTCGGTCAGCGCAATCTTGTCGTCAGTTACGAACTCAAGAGCAGTAGCGCCAGAGTTGACTTTTACCAGTCTGCTACCTGCGCCAGTAAATGCAGAAGGAGTGTCGGTAAGACCTAAGAAAGTTGTAGCACCCCCGGAAGTAGGAGTTACAGGCTTCCAGTAGCTATTACTGTTGTCCCAAGTAAGCACTTGACCGTCACTAGGAGCAGAGGAAGTAAAGACGTTGCTCAAAGAGTACAGACTGTGATTGGTAATGTCGCTAACTGTACCCGTTACGTTGCCTGTTACGTTACCTGTTACGTTGCCTGTTAAAGCCCCTTCAAGTGTACCTGCTACAAAGGTTTCACTACCAACTGTCCATTTATCGCTGGTTTCATTCCATACCAAAGTCTTATTAGTTTGTGTGCCTCGCTCAATCTCAATGCCTCCATCTTCGGTAGGGCTAGACCCTGCAAAGTTAGAGTTGAGAGTGATAGTGTTATCAGCCAGATTGATGGTTTCGGTATTGACGGTGGTGGTCGTGCCACTAACGGTCAAATTACCCCCGACTGTCACGTTGCCTGTAGTTGTGACTGTAGCCACGCTACCGCCAGATAAACGAGAATCTACACGGGCATCAGTGTAGTACAGGTTTGTAGAACCTTCTGTTAAGTCGTCGGTGTTTTCGATACGGTTGAGAAGGTCACTGTACTGACCGCTTGTCGCAACAGTAGCCAGCCCTGCTTCTGCAGCAGTTTGGTTAGTCCACTTGCTGCTAGCTGAGTCATACACAAGAAACTCGTTGTTAGCAACGGATGTGATGTTAGTATCAGTAATGCTGTCAACGGTTACAGAAGTTACGTAGCTGGTCAAGTCTGGTGGAGTGAAGGTAAACACACCAGTTACGTTATTGTATGCTAGTGAGCCGCTTGCGGAGTTAGCAGCAGTAGTAATAGACAAATCGTCCAATTCAACTTTGACAGACAGGTCTGGCGGGGTAAAGGTAAATACACCTGTCGTATCGCTAAATGTCAAAGAGCCACCACCACTTGCCGTAGCGTTAGTAACCGAAAGGTCAGAGAGAGCAATAACACCGCCTGCAGCAGCAATTGTAAGCTGATTGCCGGGGTCGTTGTATGTAATTGTTATATTGCTGCCTGCTTGGATTAGCGTGTTTACGCGGTCATCTACACGTTCTTCAGTGTAGTACAAGTTAGTGCCGCCCTCGTCTAGATGGTCAGTTGTAGATGAGGTTTCATCTAGCAGCTTGTGCCACGAACCTGCATGGGCAAAGTATCCCTTGCCTGTAGCGTGGACATGAGCAAACATACCATGATAGGAAGAAGCGGAAGGCAAGTCACCTTCTGCGGAATATAAGTTACCAAACAGAACTTTGTTACCATTCATGTCTAGGTCAGAACTAGTAAGAGAAGACTCAGTTAGATAGGTAGAAAGATTAGGCGGGGTAAAGGTAAATACGCCAGTAGCATTATTGTATGCAAGTGAACCACTACCAGAGCCTGTTGCTGTCGTTACACTGAGGTCTGTAAGGGCAGCATAGCCGGATAGGTCGGGGGGAGTGTAGGTAAAAACACCAGATACGTTATTATAAGCAAGCGTACCCGTACCTGATGCACTAGCTTGAGTTACACTTAGGTCAGATAGAGCAATACCCCCACTACCAGCTACAGTAGCAGGTGTCCAATATGAATTGGTGTTGTCCCAAACTAATGCCTGCCCGTTAGTTGGGCTAGAGCTAGAGTTGACGTTTGACAAATCATACAGGCTTTGACCACCGCCAGAAGCTCCACTAAAGTCAACTGTACCGCCAGTAACAGTAATACCCTCCGATACTACTAAACCGCCATCAACTTTGAAATCTTGTTTTGCCATAATCTTTCCTCAGTAATTAAAGTTGTGTAACGTGGAACGTGTATGTTGTTGCCACCGCCGATGCGTTTTGACTTTTCAGTAGCGCTGTTCCACCGTTCGCAGAGCTAAACACCACGTCCAGCGTACCTAGAGTACTTCCTGTAGAACTTACGGTAGCAAAAGTCGTATGGGATACCCCAGAACTTGTAAGTAAGAAGTTTACCTTTTGAACCTCAACGCCAGCAGAGGTCTTTACAGATACGATAACTTCGCCTACCCCTTCGTGTACATCATTCAGTTTCATAAGTGTTCCTACAGTTTCGTAGGAAGATGCGTTAGCATGGGTAAGAGTCCCAGCATCAAAAGACGAAAAGCTGGTGGGGGGACTAACTAGCTGACCGTACGTCCATCCTGAAGCAGTGTCATACTTGATAACATCATTGTTGGAAAGGTTAGACGTAGGTAAGGGCGCATACACAGACCAATCGTAGTCTGACCCTGTAGAGCTTGCAGATGAACCTTCGTAGAAACCTACTACGTTATCGCCTGCTGCAGGGCTGGCATTGAGGCCAACATAATTAGATGATCCTGCTGCACTAAATGTTACTTTTATGCCCTCTACATCTGTAGTTGTGCTACTGTAACTAGAAACAGCAGAATCGTACATCAGAGTAAAATCTAATATTTCAATATCAAAATCGTAGTCAGTAGCATTGCCAGATAAAGTTCCGTTATTGTCTACCTGAGTAGTTAAAACTAACCTCAGACTTTGACCATTACCCCAGCTAATATTATTGCTAAGTGCTGTGTCTAGTGCTGTACCCGACGCAGTAGTAAAGTTGTATGGAATAAAAGAAGCTGTGTTTGAGAGGCTTCCCCCAGAAGGATATATACTTCCTATTGCTACAGGATTTCCGAAACTCTTTGTTTCATACATACGAAATCCCAAAGTAGCAGCAAACCCGCTAGCTAAAGACCTGTTTGTTAGACGGGCTGTAATTGCAAGCTGGCCCCCTGTAGTTAGACTTATGGTAGAACCAGAGTTGTTAGTAAGGTCTATATATCCAGATGTAAGGGCTGATATACTTGATTGAACAGGACTGCCTGCTGTTACTCCGCTACCCCCTGAAGTTACGTTTACTCCTGTTCCAGAATTTCCATCCTTTGATGGCGTTTGAGGAACAAAAAACATAGCCTGATTAGCAGCTATATTGAAGGGAGAAACTGAAGGATTGAATGTTAAGGGAGCAGTTACGCTAGGATTGTATCGACTGTATCTAACAAACGTACGATTGCCACTTGTTGACGGTGTAAATGTAAACGCACCAGTTGAATTGTTGTACGCCAATGCACCGCCACCACTAGCGCTTGCTGTAGTAATGGAAAGGTCAGAAAGTGCTGCTTTGGTTGCTACCTGAGTATCAACGTAATTCTTAGGGGTCAGGTCAAGGTTATCTGATGGGGCGTAGCTAGTATTGCCGACGCGAACAGAAGTAAAACCCCCAGTATTAGGCCGACCTAGCATAAGTTGCTTATTGGCAGTCGCGCTTGCGTATTTACCGATAGATGCTGACTCGCCGTATGATCCGGTACTAGCTCCCAGTCCTAAAGAAATACCTCCCCCAGAAGATGAACCTCCTATGTTAATTCCTGCACCAGAAGTAGAAGGCCCTATACCGATACCGCCAGAACTCTGTGCAGTATCTCCTATAGCTATAGAACCATTACCGTTAGATTCTGCACCTTTACCAATAACAATGGCATTAGTAGTACTGTTGGTATTAGCTCCCGGCCCAATAGCAATGTCGTCTGTTCCACCTGCTGTGGCTGTTCCGTTAGAGTCTATAAAAGGAAATGAAGAAGATATGTTTGTGGTTATTTGACCGTCAACGTAGGATTTAGTTGTTAAGTCCATAACATTCGACGGAACATAGCTGCTGTTACCTACGCGAATAGAGGTAAAGCCGTATGTTGAGCTTCCATCCCCCAACATTAGCTGATTGGTTGCAGATGTATCCGCAGAAAAACCGATAGAAACTGAATAGTCCTCATCTGCGACTGCGGCCCGTCCTATAGCCACTCCGGCTTCGCCCGTAGCTCCCGCGCCATAGCCCACTGCTATTGCATCAATAACGGTGGGATCAGAAGCTTGTAGTCTACCTGCCACAGACTGATGCCCTATTGCAATCGAGCCTCTACCATCCGCAGTACTGCCATAGCCCAAAGCCATAGAGAAATTTCCGCTAGTAGACGGAGCAGTAGTAGAAGCAGTGTTTACGCTGGCCCAATCTACTGAACCACCACCACCACCGCTTACATTAGCAGGGGTAAAGGTAAACACACCAGTAGAGTCGCTGTACGTCAGTGAGCCATTACCACTAGCTGCATTAGAGGTCACAGATACAGCAGCCCTTGCTCTTGCCGTAGTATGATACTGATTACTAGAACCTTCCGCGATAGCGTCTGTGTTTGCTGTAACAAACTCAAGGGCAGTGCCACCACTGTTAACCTTAACCATCTTACCGCCATCACTGGACAAGCTAGACGGCGTATCTGTTAATCCGGCAAAGGTAGACGAACCCCCGCCACCGCCGCCACCAGAATTGGCATCGACATACGCTTTAATTGACTGCTGAGTTGCAAGGGCGGTTGCACTGTTAGAAGCCATGTTGTCTTCGTCAAGTATGTCAGTAACGGTTGTGGTTGCCATCGCAATGCTGTCGATGTGCAGGTCTTTGAAGCGCAGGCTAGACGTACCCAAATCAACGTCGCTGTCTGTTACGGGAACAATAGCGCCATCTTGAAAACGTACCTGTTCAGTAGTCGTACCTGAAACGTCAACAAACACCCCAATTCTATCGTTTGAGGTGTCAATTACAATTTTATTAAGGGGTGCAGCAACGCCAGCGTCACCAATAAGACCAATAACTGGACCTTCAGCAGCCGTACCGTCGTGAGCGTGACCGCTAGTATTGCTGAACACAGAAAGCAGTGCATCAAACTCGTTAGTAAAGTCTGTCGCTGAAATTACGTTTCCAGTTGTAAATGTGGCTTGTCTAGTATAACCTGCCATAAATTATCTCCTTCCGCCCGGAGTAAATTCCAGTTGGTATCCTTTTAGTGAAATGGGGGGTGAGCCAGAAGCGTCGTCGATTTGTACTCCGACTGTAAACCCACTTCCTTCTATGCTTTGTCTAACAAGAGGAATGCCTGTAGAACCAAATGTAGCTGTTCCAAATAGGCTCGTTCCAAAGATTGCTGCACTATTTCCTACAGCTAGGCTGTATGGTTGCGGCTGGGGAGTTTCACCCGAACCAAAATCGTAGCTTAATTTTACAGTAGAGTTTACTGAACCTTCGTTTTCGTAGTTCCATATAATACGCTGCATCATCTTGCGGATGCCTGCATCACCCATTGTATAATGTGGGCCTCTATAGAAAGCTACGATAGACGTACCGTCAAAGTTGTTTCCTGTTTCTTGCTTGTAGATATATCCGTCGTACCCACCATGTAACACAGTTTCCGTACCACTGATAAACCCTGAAGCACAAGCGGAGGGCTTAATACCTACGAGGTCAGCATATTCCCAGCCAACGCCGCCCTGCTCTCCTGCCTTGATAACACCCATGATGCCGTTAGAAGAAGCGACAGCGCCTGCATTAGTAGGAAAGAACAAGCGATACTGACTTTTGCCACGAATAACAAGACTGCTTATCTTGTCTTTTGATATGTTTTCTAGGCGAGGTTGAATCTGCTTTGAAACCGTACCTAGTTCTACGTCACCAATACGATCCGTAGCAGCAATAGTTCTTAGGCCGTCAGGTGCAAGATAAACAATGTCACCTGCAATTTCTTGAATGCTGTTTCCATCAATACATCCAATCTTTCGAGTAACAGGAACTACAGCAAAGTCTGAAAGGCTAGAACCACCTAGCTTGAAAATAGAGTCTTCACAAAAAATAAACAGGTTTTCACGAAATACCTTTAGCCCTGTAACTGTGTCGTCTACCTTAATAGAGCCTGCGCCATTAGAAGGAGAAAAATCTGTTTCATCGAAAGGTGCGCTAAACACAATTTCTTGAGGATTAGACGACATACCCGCAAAGAAAACGTGACTTCTAAAGATAGTAACGAATGAGGGGTTAGCTGGAGCGCCCGATGCGTTGATGTCAGTTACAGAAGTGTTATTATACACTGAGGCATTGTTAGTGCCATCAACAAAGATAACCTTATCTGTACCGTCAAAGTTAAAGTTCTCAAAGTTGTAGCGGCCTGCATTTGTTCTGCCACTGTCGATGCTTGTCCACGAACCTGCGTTAGAACCTTTGTAGACACTAGTTCCTCTTGCAGCTATAACAGAATTGCTATAAATGTGTATGCCTAATATTGTTTCACCAGAAGATGCAGTTTGGGGAACAATGTTACTATTAAACTTTGCAGTGCCTCTAATACGACGATAGCCACCGTTGATATCAGGCTCAAAGTTTTGAAGGCCGATAGCAGAGCCGGGTGGCTGAGAAAACGTATCTTTGTCGAGTACTAACCCGCCGCCTAGACGAACGACAAGAGGGCTAATAACGGAAGTATCAGGCATACTATACTGCTCTCAAATAATCTTTTTTGTTTATGAGTTCTACTCGCATACGACCAACACCCTCTAGGTACTCCCTTAACGCAAACTGTGAGAACTGTGCGTCAGAACGAAGCATGTGGGCGTAGTACCTAGCTCTATTTACAATAACGTCGTGAAATCTTTCAGGTACAGTTGGGTTGTCGGTATCCGCAGACATATCAGAAGTAGTCTTATAGTAATAGTAATTTAGAGTATAGGTAGCAACGTCGGGTATAGGAGACAATCCAATCTTCTGGTCAGGTGTTTCATATACAAATTGAGGCAATCCTCTCGAATCGCCTGATGGGTTACTGTCAAATGCGTTGTAGCTATCTACGTACTCATCGTACGAAAGATACTGTAAAGTGCGTTGTGCAGTGCTAGCTGTTTCCCTAACCTTAAAACTATCGTAGTCTAGAGTCTTAGCATCAGACTCCCTGCTATACTCGCCAGTTCCAGCGACGCTAGTAAAGGATTGAGATACAACGGTGAAAGGCCACTCTACCTCAGAGTTAATAATGTCACGCTGCGCCTTGTTAACAAAGTCAGCTACGCTAGCCTGTATCCCCGTCGCACCAGATACAGTAGTAATCTGTACTTCGTTTATCTCTTTTAGCACAGCGTTAATCAGTTCTTTGTAATTCATTAGCTTACTCTTCTATGACGACGTACTTTTTTAGCGATTTTTTTGGGTTGCTTGGAGACTTGCTTACCAGCTTTAGTTGCTTTGCGCTTAGCACGGGTTGTCGCTGCGTACTCTTTCGCTGATAAGGACTTGATGGCCTTTGCAGGTAGATATCTTTCCCCGGTAGCTTTTGAACCCTGTGTCGACGGTTTACCACTTTTGGTGCGCCACTTCTGCTTAGTCCATGCCTTCAAAGAGCGTTGGCTCTTCTTCAATGCCATAATCTAATTCCTCTGTTAAATCAACAATTGCAGCTAGCTTTTCTTGAGCCGCCGCATATTTTGAAAGTGCAATATCCATCTCTTGAAGTAAATTCGGATGCTCACCCACCGCAACAGGATTATTAAAGTAATTGCTGAATACATACTTTGCATCTGAACACTCTGCCTTATACTTGTGAATTAAAGCTTCTACAGCTAGTTTTTTCATAAATGTCAACCCTTAAATACTCTATTTTACACTAAAATAGCGCAAATGTCAATACACCTATTAAGAATACTGTAATTAGAAGTACTAAACAGCCGACAGTTCCCCAATACATTATGTTTTCTACTTGCTGTTGTCTTTGTCTTTTTTCTTCTAGTTTCTTTTTGCGAAGCTGGGCCTGAATACGTATAATGTCATTCCATCCGTTCAGTCCGTAGTTACCTATAATAAAGTTACGTAACTCGTCTTCCATTTTTTCAGCTTGTTTCTTAGCTGCAAATGTTTCTAAAGCTTCCTCTTCTACACTTCCAAATCTACGGCTTTTTGCTTTGTTGTGACTTTCTTTAACATCGTTGATGGCATTCATCCAGCGTCCGATGTCCCCCGCCATCGACTCTACATCCTTGCCTATTTGAAAGCCTTTTTTTATAGTTTCGTAAGCGACTTTAGCGGCGGCGATTGCACTAATTGGGTCTATCACTTTTTACTCCACTATTCTTACGATGTAATTACTACCGTCTGGTCCTTTACTAATTTCAACTGTTTTAGACTCACAAGAGTACCTTACTGTGCCTGTGTCCTTATACAAGTTTCTTTCAATGGTGCGTTTAGCTTTCAAACACTTAGATAGCTTTTCAAAAGCAGTATGCTCTGCTATGTGACCAGAAAGGTACAGTATCAGGGTTATAGTCTCAGTCACCATCTTTTCCGTTTCTCATTATTTCTAGTCTAGCTTCTATTGCACTAATACGCTTCTCATAAAATTCTAATGTTAGTTTTTGCTGCTGGTCGTGAGGTGCGCGGCCCTCGTCTATCTGTGATGTTAATTCGTCTAGCTGATCTGAAAGATGCTCGATTAGCATAAACTGCTCAGAATCTGCAGGTAAGCTGCCCATCTCTCCACGAGGCCACTTGATGCGAAACTCAGTGTTCTGATGTAAATTAGACTCCATCATTGTGATGTTAGTCTCTATTGTATTAAGCCGTTCTATTATGCCAAAGTAGGCCCAAGTAGCGAGAGATGCTGCCGCAACCATGCTGATGATGTTACGAAGGGGTAGCGCAACTTCCGTGTTTTCGCTTAGTTTTGCAGCCATTAGTTTCTATAGCCGCCCCCCGCTTTTTTATAAGCAGCCGCTAGCATTTGGGCTTTTCTCGCCGACCACTGACCCGGCTTTCCACCTTTTCCGCCAGCTTTAATACGATTAAAAAGACGTTTTCTCATTGCAGGCTGGGTATAGTTACCCGCCTCATTGACGCGACTTTTGCTTTTCTTAGCGGGTTTAGAGGGTGCTTTACGTGCCATTAAGCGCTCCTTTTATTTTTTTTGTTTTTCTTCGGAAGACTGGGCATCTCTTGGTGGTTGATATCGTAATGTCATAGTATCAATACCCCTGTTTTCATAGCGTCAGACAAACGAACCGAACGCTGACCTACTTGTGTTGCCCACCTCGAATCAAGCATCTCTAAAGCTGCCCGAACGTAGTCTCCGTCGTGTATTCCAGCCCACATATTTTTGAACTTTCGTAGTCTAGGTATACCCATATTGAAGGCCATATCAAGTACCACGCGAATACGCACATCATCAAGACGGTCAATACATGGGTGAGCATCTAGTAATTCTTTCTCTACTATATCTATATCGTTGGACAGAAGGAAACGAGCATTAGCCTCAGTAATTCCTATATCATATATTTCAGGGCGAAGCTTGTTCATAAAAGATAACTCACCGTCGGTTATACCTCTATCTTGTAAGTTTCTACCGTCCCCAATCGTATCTATTCCTAGATGGTCTTGATAGACCTTAAGTTCCATGCCTGCGTGTAAAATTAGCTGGTCAATTAGTGCCTGTCTGTCGTAATTCATGTG
>Ga0181380_1000907_pt1 | contig 13203 bp, 14 predicted proteins | sample 3SPOviralmetaG_FD_130116 | JGI IMG/M metagenome (GOLD analysis project Ga0181380, IMG submission 130116) | Marine viral communities from the oligotrophic San Pedro Time Series (SPOT) site, San Pedro Channel, CA, USA - 3 SPOT_SRF_2009-08-19 | ecosystem: Environmental > Aquatic > Marine > Strait... | reverse complement strand
CATATTTAAGAATATTTAGAGCAAAGGTATTAACAGCAGGTACTGGTGGTGCAAACGCAGGTGATATTCATATGGGTACTGGTGCTGTATCTTCAGGTGTTCCTGCAACTTCATTAGCAAAGATATCTACAGGTGAAAACCAAACACTTATGGCAGTATGGACTGTTCCTGCAGGTTATACAGGTTATTTATATCAAGTAGATTTTTCATCAAATGTACAAGGTTCTGTATATTTAAAAGCAAGAGTAAAAGTAAGAGAGTTTGGTAGTGTTTATCAAACAAAAGAGAAAGGCACATTCACAACAGATGCATTAAGATTTGATTTAGAATTACCTCAAGTTATCCCTGAAAAATCAGATATTAAATTAACTTGTGTTGCTAGTGCTAATACGCATGGTGTTTCAGGTTCATTTATTATGTTGTATGTAAAGAATTAATGACTTAGAATAAGATTTATGGCAGTCAAAATACCAAGTGATACTATAAGCAAACTAGAAGCACACGAAAGAGAATGTGCTATTAGGTATGAAAACATAGAAAAAAGAATGGATAGTGGTTCAAAGAGATTTGATAAACTAGAAAATCTTATTTATGGTTTATATGGCTTAATCATCACTTCAATGTTTGGGCTATTAATAGAAAAAATATTTTTTTAGGAGAATACAATGTCAGAAGACTTAAACTACGAATCGCTATATAACACAGCACAACAAGAACTAGCTAATGCACAACATACAATTAGAGTATTAGTACAAAAGCTACAAGAAGCACAAGGTGATGATTCTATAGCAGGTGAACAACCAATAGTTGAAGAAGCAAAGGCTGATAAGAAAAAAGCTAATTAGGAGTGGTAAATGGCAGGTCTAGTAATACATACAGAACCTGCATCAGAACCTATAACCCTTGCAGAAGCAAAGTCATATTTAAGAGTAGATAGTTCAGGCGATGATGCTTTAATTACATCATTAATCTCAACAGCAAGAAAGCTATGTGAAGAACACACACAACGTGCTTTCATGACTCAAACATATAACTTGTTTCTTGATGCATTAGAAGATGTAGATGATGGCTTGTGGGAAGGTATGCGTACTGGTCCATATATCAACTACTACAAAAACTACATAGAATTACCTATGCCACCTGTAGTGTCTGTAAGCCATATAAAGACTTATGATGATAATGATACTGCAACTACATTTAGTGCTAATAATTATTATGTAGATAACGCTAGACAACCTGCAAGGGTAGTTTTACGCACAGGGGAAACCTTTCCAACAGCATTACGAGTAGCTAACGCTATAGAAGTTAGATATGTTACTGGTTATACATCAGCTAGTGCTGTTCCTGAACCAATCAAATTCGCGATCTATCAAGTTCTTACATATTTGTACGAACACAGAGGTGATATGTATGAAGGTAAAACTTCACTACCTGCTACTGCAACAAAGCTTCTTGCTCCATATGTAGTTTATAGTGGTATGGGTAGTTCTAAACTCATGTCATTGGGATAATGAGCCAAGTAGGTCAACTCCGACACCAAATTACCCTTCAAGGACAAGGCACTACTAGAGATAGTGGTGGGGGAATTAGTTCAGGGTGGTCTAGTATTGCTTCTGTGTATGCTGATATAAAGCCTAAAACAGGGAAAGAGGTATATGCACAAGGTAAACTGGTTGGAAGCGTGTCACACGAGATTACAGTGCGTTACAGGACTGATATTACTAACGCTTCTAGGATTAGTTTTAATAGTAAGTTATTTAATATTAGGGCTATTATCAATGTTGATGAAAGGGATAGATTCCTTAAACTTCTTTGCGAAGAAGGAGTAGCAACGTGACACTAAAAAATCACAAATCATTTCTTAAAAAATTAGACAAACGATTAACAGACACTAAAGCTAAAGAATATGTAACTCGCGGTACTATGATGGTTCAAAATACTGCAAAGAAAAGTATTTTAGCAGGTGGAACAGGTAGAACTTATGAAAAGTACGAGCCTAGAAGAACACATACAGCATCTGCACCGAATCAACCACCTGCAAGTGATACAGGATTTTTAGCAAATAATATAACTATGGAAGTTAATACTAAACCCAATGGTACTGTAGTTGGTAAAATAATATCTTCCGCACCTTATTCTAAATTTCTAGAGTTTGGTACTACTAATATGACTGAAAGACCATTTATGCAACCCGCATTACAGAAAAATAAACAAAAGATCCTTAATTTATTTAGAAAAGGTATATTAAAATGAGCATTGGTCAATTTGCTTTACAAACAACCATATATAGCACTTTATCTAATGATAATACACTTACATCAACTTTAGGTGCAGGTGTCTATGACGAGGTTTTAGAAGGTGCTAGTTACCCTTTTGTGTCATTAGGTGAAGAAACATCTATAGATTATGGTACGAAAAATGAAGATGGTGGTGAAACAACGATTAATATTCATATTTGGTCACAATATAAAGGTGCTAAAGAAACCAAACAAATTATGGACAGAATTCACGATTTATTGCATGATAGTAGTTTAACAGTCACTGGATTTAACTTAGTAAATCTAAGATTTGAATATAGTGATATACTAAGAGACCCAGATGGTGTTACTAGACATGGAGTCATGAGATTCCGAGCAATAATATTAGGTACAAACTAATTTTATAAATAGGAGATAAAAATGGCGGCACAAAAAGGTAAAGAGGTCTTAATAAAAATAGACAATGGTAGTGGTACACAAACTACTATTGGTGGTTTAAGATCATCTTCAATAACATTAAATGATGAATCTGTTGATATTACAAATAAAGACTCTTCAGGATATAGAACACTTTTAGCAGGTGCAGGTGTTAATAGTATTAGCATTAGTGGCTCAGGAGTTTTTACTGATAGCACTACAGAAGGTCTTTTAAAAGATGCATATTTAAATCAGTTGCATTTTGCGGCTGATGGTTCAACAGCTAACGTACCTGAATTTGAAGATTTTGAATTTTTTATACCAAATTTCTTTAAATTTACAGGTAAGTTTCAAGTCACATCTTTAGAATATGCAGGTGAATATAACGGAGAAGCAACTTATTCTGTAAGCTTTGAATCAGCAGGAATTATAGTAGTAGCGGCTTCATAATATGTCTTGGAACAAAGTACAACTTGATCTAGGTAACGAAAAGATTAATGCTTTTTTAAAAAATGATGAATCTCAACTATGTTTAGAAAACGTAATAGAAGTTGGTGAAAAAGTAAAAGTTGATAAAAAAGAATTTGTAGTCTTATCATCATTTGTTGAAGAGAGAGATAATTTATTAACCATAAATCTTGCAAAGGCAAGTAAACCTAAAAAGGAGAAAAAGTCAGATGACAAACAAACTAAAGGGTGAAACCACAGTAAATTTAGCAGGTAAGGACTACAAGGCTAGACTTACAGTTAATGCAATAATGCAAATAGAAGATTCTTGTGATATGGGAATTATTAAACTTGCACAAAATATGGCAGAAGGTGATATAAGGCTTTCTCAGATAATATCTGTATTATTGCCCGCTTTAAGAGGTGGTGGAAACGACCTTCAACAAAAAGACATAATAAAAATTGTACAAGATGCAGGTATAGTAAAAGCAACAGCCGTCGTTGCTAACTTACTTGCACAGTCTCTAACTGATGATTCAGAGGAAGAAACAGACGAGGGAAAGCAAGAACAGGGGGATTAACTAGTGATTCCCTACCCATCAAACGCTTTTTTTCAATTTGTGTTGGCATGATGGGTATGTCTCCTAACGATTTTTGGCAATCTAGTCCAAAAGAAATCTATATGGCTATAGATGGTTTTCAAGAATTTAATGGTGGTTCAGAAGATAAAGATGTGCCTATGACCAGTGATCGTCTTAGCGAACTAATGGAGTTATATCCTGATGGCTAATCCTATTGATAAACTTATAGTACAGATTGAAGCGGATACTAAGCAACTTAGAAAAGAATTAAACAAAGTACACAAACAATTAGACAAAACTAAGAAAAAAACCAAAGGTGCAAATGATACTTTTGGTAAAATGAAAAAAGCACTAATAGCTATAGGTGCTGTACAGATAGCTAGTAAAATAATTGAAATTAATAGAACTTTTGAAGATTTAGAAGCTACATTAAGAGCCGTTACAGGTAGTGCAGAAGCGGCAGGAAAATCATTTGAACTCATAAGAGCATTTACATCATCAACAACCTTCCAAATAGAAGAAGTAGCACAAGCATTTATTACACTAAAACAAGCAGGAATCATCCCAACGAGTGATGCTTTAATGGATTTTGGTAACTTTGCCGCAGGTATGGGTAAAAGCATTACACAACTAGCACAAGCGGCATTTAATGCTACTACTGGTGAAATGGAAATGCTAAAACAGTTTGGTGTTATAGCTAGACAACAGGGTGATCAAATAACAGTAACATTTGATAAACAAACAGAAACAATAGAAAGATCAGGTGATGCTATTGTTGAATATTTAAGATCTATTGGTAGAGAAAAATTTCCTACAGCTATAGAAGAAAGATTTAACACCCTATCAGGTGCTATTTCTAACCTTAATGACCAAGTATCAGAATTTGCTGTATCAATGGGAGATGGTAGAGGTGGTATAGGAATGCGACAATCTCTTATAGATTTAGCAAAAGCCACAGGTAGTTTAATTGAAACATTAAGACCATTAGGTGAAGTTTTAGGCTCACTTATTGGTGTATTAACTAATTGTGTAACAGCAGTTATAAAACTTGCAGATGCTTTATTAGTTATTGGTAGGGCAATAACAGATATAACAAAATACTATGCAATATTCCGTGGTCTTGTAGATGGCAGTATAGATTCTTTTGATGATTTTAAAAAAACTGTTAGAGGTGGTACTAGTGATATAGATGAATTAGATAAGGAATTATTAAAATTATTAGCAACAGCAAGTGATTTTAAAGATAGTTTTACATCTCAGGAGATGACTGATTTTAAATTATTTGAAAAACTAAAAAAGCAAGTTGATGCATCTAGAAATACAATAGATGATTTAATAAAAAATGATCTAGCAAGGTTAAAAGCTATAATAGATAAGTCTATTGATGCACAATTAAGATTATCGTTACAATTTGGTCCTATACAGGGTGGCATCAAATCAGAAAGAAACAGAATTATAAAAGATTTACTTGGTGTTGATACTGTAGATGAGTTTTTGAGTGATGTTAAAAAGGTTACTGATGTAACGAAAACAGAATTAGATATTTTAAATGATGTTTTTAAAGAAGCTACTGGTGATATAGGTGCGTTAGATACAATCTATAAGGTTCTTAACGAATCTATGGCAGAAGGTGTATTAACACAAGAACAAGCTACAGCAAAATTAAGAGAATTTTTAGAAACCACTGGTCCGTATGGTAAAGCTCTTGCACAAATAGGCTCTGAAGTAGAAGGACTAGCATCAAGCTTTTCTGATGATCTTACAGATGCACTACTAAATGGTGAAAGTGCTTTAGAATCATTTAGAAGCTTTGCACAAAACGTAGTACAAGCAGTTATATCAGCATTTATGGAACTAATGGTTATACAACCTATAGTAGATGCAATATTAGGTTCATTTGGTATGTCAACACCTAAAGGTGGCGTTAAACCAAAAAGCTATTCACCGCCTAGCGGTCTTGCAGGTGGTGGTTCTATACAGGGTAATATGCCTAGATTGGTAGGAGAACGTGGTCCTGAAATATTTATACCTAATACTGGTGGCACTATTATGAACAATATGAATAGTAAAAAAGCTATGGGTGGAGGTACACCAGTAAACATATACCAAACAGTTAATTTTGCTACAGGAATAGTACCTACTGTAAGAGCAGAAGTTACTAAAATGATGCCACAAATAGCAGATGTAACAAAAGCGGCAGTTCAAGAATCAGCAATGCGTGGTGGAAGTTTTAGAAGGAGTTTAGTAGGTGGGTAAATTAGTAACAATGCCAAGTACTCCTAACTTTGTTAGAAGTAATTTTAAATTAATAAGAACTATAGGAACTGTAGCTTCACCATATACAGGTAAACTTAGAACACAAGAATATGATGGAGTATTTTGGGAAGCAACTGTGAGCCTTCCACCTATGCGTAGAAATGTAGCTAAAAATTGGCAATCTTTTCTTTTAGAGTGTAATGGTATGGTAAATCAGTTTAAATTTGCAGACCCTGATGCTTTAACTAATCAAGGTACATATAATGCAGATGATTTAAAAGCAAAAAACAGAATTAATCAAACAGCTAATATAGAATTAGATTTTAATACCAATAACACAATAGTAGCACCTAGCAACACAACACCTTTTGCTAATGCTTTAGTTGGTGATTTTATTTCTGTAACAGGTTCACGTTTTCCTGAAAATAATGGAACACATAAGATAATTGCTAAAGCAAACTCATATACACTTACACTACAGCCTGAAAACACAATTACCTTAACAGAAGATCTGAATAGACCTGCATGTAATATAAAATCTAATCAAAAGGGGTCTACAGGTCTAAATTTAGCGTCAAGTAGTAATAGTGCTACAGGTACTATTAAAAAAGGTGATTACTTACAGATTACAGCTAGTTCTACAACAGGTGCTAATCCTGTGCAGTATGTAATGGTCACAGAAGATGCAACTCTTAATGTAAATGCAGGTGAAGATACTTATGGGGTTAAGATACAACCTAAATTAAGAACTGCTATAACAGAGAATCATCTTATAAGGTTTGCATCACCAAAAGGTATGTTTAGATTAACAACAAAAGATGTAGATTGGGATGCAGATAATATATCTAACTATGGAATATCTTTTTCATGTATTGAGGTAGTTTAAATGTCTAATAGAGGTGGTATAGATAGTGATATCGTCAAGTATCTTGAATCTGACCATCAAGTTTTATTTTTAGCAGTTAAAGCTGAATTTGACACAGATACCTTATATGTTTGGAGTGGTGATTACGATTTATCTTTAGGTGGTAATACTTATACAGGTGCAGGTACACTTTTAAGCATATCTAATATAGAAGATACTCTAGAATTAAAATCTAGTGGTTTATCAGTTTCATTAGCAGGAATGGATGCAACTGTACTTGATCTAGCACTTACAGAAAACTATCAAAATAGATTTATAACAGTTTATCTAGGATACCTTTCAGGTGGAACAGATACAGTAGCAGGGACTATGACTTTGTTTAAAGGTCGTATGCAATCAATGACTATAAATGATGACCCTAATGGCTCTACAATTAGTGTAGATGCAGAAAATAGACTTATAGATTTACAAAGACCTTCCAACCTTAGATATACAAAAGAATCACAACAAGCAATAGCATCAGGTGATACTTGTTTTGATAGAGTGCAATCCTTACAAGATAAAGAAATTATATGGGGAAGATCATCTTCTAATTCAGGTGGAACTGGTGGTGGTAATCGTGGTGATTCAGGAAACGTAAGAGATGCAGTAAGGCAAAGATAATGAAAAAAAAAGATGATTGGCAGATATTATTTGATGAATTTATAGAAACTAATAGATTTAAAGGTTTTGAATGGGGTTCATGGGATTGTTGCAAATTTTCTAATGCCTGTATAAAAGCCATAACTGGTGAAGATTTAATACCAAAAGAGCTTTCTTGGAAAAACGAGAAAGAAGCTATGAAATCCATTAAAGAATATGGAGGAACACTATCTAAAAGTATTGCTAAAGCATGTAAGATAAAAAAAGTACAAGAAGTTAATCAAGCATACATGCAGAAGGGCGATTTAGTGGTTTATAAAGAAGAATCAGAACTAGTAGGTGTTACAGATGGGTGTAAAGTTATAACACCTACAGATGATGGATTAGCTATAAAACAAAACGTAAAAATATTATCTGTATGGAGAATATCTAATGGCTAAGGCAGTAAAGACCGCAATTAAAGTTTTTGTAGTTTCATTTCTTGTCGTAACAGGTGTAGCATTTTTATTAGGTGGTACGGCTTTAAGTATATTTGGTGTCAAAGCTGCACATATGGCGGCATTATCTGCTGCATCTGCACTTGTAGGTGGTTTATTATCAAAAGGTATAGATGCTACTTCAGAAAACTTTGGAACTAAAGTATCAACAAGATCATCTACAAGTCCAAGACATATAATATATGGTAAAGCAAGAGTTGGTGGAACTATAACTCATATAGAAACTTCAGGAACAGACAATTATAAACTTTCTATGATAGTTTCTTTAGCAGGGCATGAGTTAGAAAGTTTAGACGAAGTTCTTATCAACGATATATCTGTAACTTCTACCTCAGTAGGTTTATTTCAATATGCTACTAACCAAAAATTTATTAATGCAGATAATGAAAATGCTTTTAATAGTGGTTATCTTTTAAGATATAAATTTATAGATGGTTCACAAACAACTGCTGATAGTAGTGTTACAGCTAATACATCATTAACAACATCAGATAAATTTATTGATATTGCTTATGTATTTATTGAAATGGTTTTTGATTCTGAAGCTTTTGGTGGTGGTATTCCACCTATGTCTTTTGTAGTTAAAGGAAAAAAAGTATTTGACCCTAGAGATAGTAATCAAACATTTGGAACAGAAAGCACTTATACATGGTCAGATAATCCTGCTCTATGTGTATTAGATTATATTACAAATACAACGTATGGTTTAAAAGCAACAGCAGATGAAATTAATACCTCTACAGCTTTAGGTAGTTTTAAAGTTGCCGCTAATACTTGTGACTTTGATGGAAATACTATTACAACAGCTACAGTTAATGGTGCTGTAAGTGGAACACAAGTAACACTTGATATTTCTAATTCCATTACTCTTATAGACGTAGGTCAAATAGTTACAGGTACTGGAATCGTAGGAACTGTAAAAGTTGCTTCTAGAGATGGAAATATAATCAAATTGTCATCAGCACAAACTATAGCTGATGGAACTACATTAACCATAAAAGAGAAGTCTTATACAGCTAATGGTATTACCAATATGTCTGCAGATGGTGGTGGTGTTATAGAGGGTTTGCTTAGTTCATGTGCAGGTAAATTATCTTACATAGATGGTAAGTTTGTAATGTTTGCAGGTGCAACAGTAACACCTGATATGACAATTACAGATGCTAATCTCTTAGCACCTATAACAGTACAGACAAGACAAACACAAGGTGAAACATTTAACCAAGTTAGAGCAGTATATGTTGATGCCAATAACAATTATGTAGCTACAGACTCACCATTAGAAACCACAGTAAATCCTGCTACTAGTAATACCTTTTTAAGTGAAGATACACCAACAGGAGAAGCACAAGCTAATTATAAAAAAACATTAGAAGTACAACTGCCATTTACAGATACGACCACAATGGCACAAAGGTTACAAAGAACAGCTTTATTACATACAAGACAAAAAACTGCTCTATCGGTAGTTTGTAATATTGCTTACATGCAACTACAACCTTTTGATTGGGTTTACTTAACAAATGAAAGATTAGGATACACAAACAAAGTTTTTGAAGTTTTAAGCACAAATTTAGAAATTTTAGAAGATGATGGTGTTCAAGTTTTAGCAACAAGACTTGACCTTAAAGAGATAAATAACAGTGTATATAACTTTGCATCAAGTAGTTATACAAACCCGTTAGACGAAGGCTCAAGCGTTTCTACAGGTAGTTTTAGCGTATCACCGCCTACTAGTTTAGCTGTAGCAACAACCTTAGAAATTACAGGTCATGATTTAAATGTATCTTGGACTAATAACCCTGATGATCTTGTGCAAGGTACTGAAGTATTTTATGGAACTTCTTCAGGTACATATATTGGCTCTTTCATAGTTGGTAAGGGAATTGCTAAAGAATCTATCAATGGCGTAAAAGCTAGTACAACTTATTACATAGCAGTTAGACATTTTTCAGCTAACAACGTATTTAGTGCTTTAACATCAGAAGTAACTGTTACAACAGGCACAGCACCAATATCCTATTCAACAGGTGGTGGTAATGTAGGTGGTACAGATACTGTAAATATATTAGGTAAGAATCTTGTCCTAAATAGATTTAATAGTACAAGTGGTGGAGAAGATAATGAAAACTATACTTTTTTAAATAGTGGTAATGGTGCAACAGGTGGTGTTACAAGCTTTCAAAATTCAGATACAGAAAGAGTACAACTTTTCTTCGGAGAAGATATTGGTGGAGACTTTACTAATCAATTTATAGCACTTGATGCTGATTGGAATTTAGGTAAAGGTGGTGCTAATGGTAACAGTACAGGTACTTCTAAACTTATTATCAAAGGTAGGGCATATGGAAGCAGTACAGGAACAGAAGGTGCTACATCTACAATAGCTACATTCAACGCTATAACCAATACAGATGGTTATGCTTTCCCAACAGTAGAACTTGCACCTACAACCATATCAGGCTCAACTACAACACCAATAGTAGAAGTATCACAAGGTTCAGCACCATCTACTACTACTAACAAACTTTACAATGTTGGTGGTACTTTATATTGGAATGGTGCAGTTGTAGATACAGGTGCAGGAGATATAACAGGAGTAACTATAACCACATCAGGTCAAAGTGGTTTAACAGGTGGTGCTTCTTTTGCTTCAGGTGATGCTACCTTTACCCTTGCTATAGCTAGTACTATAAATGGCTCTAAAACATTTAGTGATGATGTTGTTGTTGAAGGTGATCTTACAGTTGAAGGCACAACCACAACTATAGATACAACTAATTTAGACGTACAAGATAAAAACATTACTTTAAATTATGGTAGTGGTGATACATCTGCTAATGCAAATGGTGCAGGTATTACCATTCAAGATGCTGTTAGTGCTACCCAAGATGCTACCTTAACTTGGAACACAACTAACGATAGCTTTAACTTTTCGCATCCTTTAAATGTAACAGGTGATATAACAGCAAATACAGAAAATGCTGAACTACAATTAATAGATACATCTTCAGGCAATACAACAAGCATTTTATCTAATAACTTTGATACAAGTATATCAGCAGATGGTCGTATATTTTTTAGAGCAGGTGGTTCAACTGACAATATTATACAAATAACATCAGGTGGTGATGTTGCTTTTTATGAAGATACAGGAACGAATACTAATCTTGTATGGGATGCAAGTGAAAGCAGATTGCAACATAAAGATAATGCAAAAGCTACTTTTGGAGATTCTTCAGATTTACAAATCTACCATGATGGTTCAAATAGTTATATTAATGATACTGGTGATGGCTTTCTTAAGATTGGCGGTGCTTCTAAGGTTGAGATTACTAACAATACCAATACTGAGCGAATGGCTGTTTTCAAAAAGAATAATGCAGTTGAACTTTATTATGACAACGATAAAAAGTTTGAAACGACTAGCACAGGCATAGACGTAACAGGAACTATTGTTGGTGATGGACTTACTATACAGGGTGCTACTAATCTTAATGGCTCAGTAAAAGCAAGTGTAAACTCATCTTCTACAGGTCTAGGAAATCATGTAAGTTCTATAAGAATAAATAATACAGATAGCACTATAAATAACTGGTCAGCTTTAGTTTTTGATTCAAATAGTGGAGCAAGTGCAGAAGTATCAGCAAGGTTTATAGATCATACTAATAATTATGCTGATTTATATTTAATTACTAGAGGTACTGGTGGGTATACAACAAAATTAAATATTGGTAGTGATGGTGATGTTGATGTTGTTTCAGGTGATATTCAAATAGGTGGCACAACTGTTATAGATAGTTCAAGAAATATACGCAATGTTCCAAGTGCAAAATTAACAGGTGGTACTTTTGCATCAGGATTAGACACAAATACTGGCGTATCTTTAGTAATAGCAAAAGGCAAAAACATATATTCAGATGATGGTAATTATTTAAGAAATATTATTGGTCATCAGTCAAGTGGTGAAATAGCAATAGGACAATTTAGCACAGCATTAATAACAAATATACATTTAAGAACGGGTACTAGTGGAAATATATATTTAGCTACTAATGGAAGTGATAGCTCAGGTCTTACAGTAGGTTCTTCAAGTATTACAGCTTATGAAGAAGTAACATTTAATGAAAACGCTATTTTCTCAGGAAACATATCAGTAACAGGCACAGTTGATGGCAGAGACATAGCAACTGATGGAACTAAGCTAGATGGTATAGAAGCAGGTGCAACCACAGATCAAACTCAAGCTGAAATAAATGCACTAGGTATAACTGCAATAGGCTTATCAGGTACGCCAAATATAACTGTTGGCACTATCAATTCAGGTGCTATAGATGTAACAGGAACAGTAACTGCTGATGGTTTGACTGTTGATGGTAGCGGAACAATAAATCAATCAGCTAATACAGATATAAATGGTTTGAATGGTTTAAGAATTAATGATTCTACAGGAACAGGATATGGAGCTATAGGAGTTGTTACTGGTAATGATTTAATAATTACATCTGGAGATGCTGGAGGTACAAATGATAAAGCAATATCATTCAGAACAGCAAATGCAGGTACTGAAAGACAAAGATTAAGAATAGGTGGTACAGGCGACATCTCCTTCTATGAAGACACAGGAACAACAGCAAAACTATTTTGGGATGCATCAACTGAAAGATTAGGAATAAACACATCTGCACCATTACATCCATTATCTGTAAATGGTGTAATTCATACAACATCAAATATTCAATTAAACAGCACAGCAAAAGTTCTTTTTGGCAATGGTAATCAATATATAACAGGCACAAACGATACATCTTTAGAGTTAGCTACAGGTGGTACGACTTCACTTACAATTGATAATTCAGGAAATCTTGAAGCTGAAGGTAATACAACATTATCAGGTGATAACAGACATATTTACTTTGGCGGTACAAACACTTTTGTTGGCGAGAGGTCTAACTCAACGCATTTAGAGTTAAGAGGTGGTGGTAGTAGTGCATCACAAACTGTTTACATAGATAATAGTGGTAGACTAGGTTTAGGAACTGCTTTGCCAACCAATGGCAACCTACAAATTGGTGATTCAGATGCAGACTTTAATATTGCAGTAGCAGGTGCAAGAACAAAGTTTGGTTATGATAGTTCAAATAATTCTACTGTTGTTCAAGGTGGTATTACTAAAGGTATTATTTTCTGTGTAAATAATTCTACTTTTGGCTCGGGAGAAGCTGGGCGTTTTGATTCAT